>ULTX01031348.1_pt1 | contig 173793 bp, 165 predicted proteins | sample 1958041 | NCBI WGS metagenome assembly ULTX01 (sample SAMEA4835747, study PRJEB28245) | human gut metagenome | biome: gut microbiome; material: fecal sample | place: Denmark | collected 2008
GCAGAGGGGATCAAGACCAACGTCACACTGATCTTTTCCGCAAACCAGGCACTGCTCGCGGCAGAGGCAGGGGCAACGTATGTATCTCCGTTCCTTGGAAGACTTGATGATATCAGCCAGCCGGGGATCGAACTCGTGCGCACGATTGCGGAGATTTTTGACATCTACGGCTATGAGACCGAGATCATCGCAGCATCCGTCCGCAACCCGATCCATGTGACGGACTGCGCACTTGCGGGAGCGGATATCGCAACGGTTCCGTACAAGGTGATCGAGCAGATGACAAAGCATCCGCTGACAGATCAGGGCATTGAGAAATTCCAGGCGGATTACCGTGCGGTATTTGGAGACAAATAGAAACAGGCGGACAGTTTTATACAAAATAATTTCTTGAAAAAGGATAAAAAAGAAATTTCTGCTCATACTAGATCTGAAAACAAATACATCAGATTTATGTGAGGAGAAAGAAAAATGGTTTTAACAGAAAAAGAAATGAACGTGATCAAAGACTTGCAGACGCAGGAACAGAGCTGTGTGGAGAAGTACAAAAAGTACGGTGAACAGGCAAAGGATCAGGAGCTGAAAAACCTGTTCGGCCGTCTGCAGAAAGAGGAGCAGAAACATTTAGATTCACTCGGACAGGTCTTAAACGGACAGGTTCCCTCCTGTAACTGCAATGATTCAGATGGAAAGGACTATGAGCCGAAAGCATCTTATACCCAGCTTGGCAACCCGGAAGACAAAAAGTCTGACTGCTTCCTCGCAACAGACTGTATCGGAACGGAAAAGCTGGTATCTTCCGAGTATAACTCAAATGTTTTTAATTTTGGAGACCCGGAACTCAGAAAACTTCTGGCAGATATCCAGATCGAGGAGCAGAACCATGCGGAGATGCTCTACAAATACAAAGAGGCAAACGGAATGTCATAGGAAAAAGCCGATATTGACGATGAACCCGGAATGTAGTATACTCGTTATGCTCATCGGAGGGTTCATTGTTCGAAGGAAACAATAGCTGGATAAGATGGCAGGTTGAAATACCTGCGGTCTTATCCGGCTTTTTTAGATTAGAAAATACAAAGGAGACAGATATGGATCAAAAAGTAACATTTACAGAAGGAAAAATTCTAAAATCACTGATCCTGTTTGCAATGCCGGTGCTTTTTGCGTTGTTTTTGCAGGCAATGTATGGAGCGGTCGATCTGCTGATCGTAGGAAAATTTGCTTCATCTGCGGATGTTTCCGCTGTTTCAACAGGTTCACAGATCATGATGACGCTAACCAATCTGGTCAGCAGCTTTGCTATGGGAACGACGATCCTGCTTGGTCAGCAGATTGGAAGCGGCAAAAAGAAAGAGGGCGGACGTACGGTAGGTACGGCAATTTTAATGTTTGCCGTGATCGCAGTTATTATGACTGTGCTGCTCGTCGTTTTTGCACCGCAGCTTAGCAGTATCATGAATGCACCGGCGGTGGCATTTGACAAGACAGTTGGTTATGTGCGGATCTGCGGAGGCGGTATGCTTGTGATCGTAGCCTATAATCTGATCGGCTGTATTTTTCGCGGACTGGGTGATTCGCGGACACCGCTTCTCACAGTGGCGATTGCCTGTGTATGTAATATCGCGGGAGATCTGCTGCTCTGTGCGGGATTTCACCTCGGAACAGAAGGCGCTGCGATTGCAACTGTGTTTGCGCAGGTGGTGAGTGTTGTTGTCTCTTATCTGGTGATTCGGAAAAAAGAACTGCCGTTTGAAATGAAAAGAAACGATCTGAAGATGCATGGCTGGACGCTTAAAAAAATGATCGGACTTGGTGCGCCGATCGCGTTGCAGGATCTGCTTGTGAGTATTTCGTTTTTGATCATTCTTGCAATCGTAAATTCCATGGGAGTCACAGCGTCTGCCGGTGTGGGAGTTGCAGAAAAGGTCTGTGCATTTATCATGCTTATTTCATCTGCATTTATGCAGTCGATCTCTGCTTTTGTAGCACAAAACTATGGAGCGGGACGCATAGATCGGGCGAAAAAAGCGCTGCATTATGGTGCCGTGTTTTCCTTTGCGATCGGCGTCTGCATGTTTTTCCTGGCATTTTTCCATGGAGATGCAATGGCCGGAATCTTCTCATCAGATCCTGATGTGGTCGCAGCGGCAGCGGATTACCTGAAAGCCTATGCGGTGGACTGTATGTTTACGGCGATTTTCTTCTGCTATACGGGATTTTACAATGGTATTGGCATGACAAAATTTGTGATGGTGCAGGGAATCATTGGAGCATTCGGCGTGCGGGTACCGGTATCCTATCTGATGAGTATCCAGCCGAATCCGTCGCTGTTTCATATCGGACTGGCAACGCCGATGTCATCTGCGCTGCAGCTGGTGCTGTGCCTTGGTTGTATGTTTTATTTAAAAAGGCGGAATAAGTCGCCACAGGTAACTTTTTAAAATTTTTGGTCAGTTGTTCCTCCCGCAAAAATGTGGTATAGTAATCTGTAAGTATTTTGACACGGGAGAACAGATATGGATCTTTTACATGAAAAATATGAGACATTGCAAAATTATTTAAAGGAGCTCGGCAGTGTGGCAGTCGCGTTTTCCAGCGGTGTGGATTCTACGTTTCTGTTGAAAGCGGCACTGGATACGCTTGGCAGAGAAAACGTGATCGCGGTCACAGCGTCTTCCTGTTCGTTTCCGAAGCGGGAATTAAATGAGGCAAAGGAGTTCTGTGAAAAAAATCAGATCCGGCATATCGTCTGTCAGTCGGAGGAGCTGGATATTGAGGGATTTCGGAACAATCCGAAGAATCGCTGTTATCTCTGCAAGCATGAATTATTTGAAAAGATACTGGCAATTGCGGAGGAGCATCAGATAAAGGCTGTGGCAGAAGGCTCGAACATGGATGATAACGGGGATTACCGGCCGGGGCTTGTCGCAGTGAAGGAGCTTGAGATCAAAAGTCCGCTGCGCTATGCGAAGCTTTATAAAGAGGAGATCCGTGAGCTTTCAAAGGAGCTTGGACTTCCGACCTGGAATAAACAGTCGTTTGCCTGTCTTTCTTCCCGGTTTGTCTATGGGGAAACCATAAGCGAGGAGAAGCTTGGCATGGTGGATGCGGCAGAACAGCTGCTTTTGGATCTCGGATTTCATCAGGTGCGGGTGCGCATCCATGGAAATGAGAGCGGGCTCATCGCGCGGATCGAGATCATGCCGGAGGAATTCCCACGGCTGATCGAAGAAAAGACGCGTACACAGATTTATGCGTATCTGAAAAAACTTGGATTTTCCTATGTTACACTGGATCTGCAGGGGTATCGCACCGGCAGCATGAATGAGACGATTGATACAAAAATAGAAAAACAGGAGTAGATCATGTTAAATCAGTTTTCGAGAACCCAGCTTTTACTGGGGAAAGACAATATGGACCGGCTGGCAGAGGCAAAGGTGGCGATCTTTGGGATCGGCGGAGTCGGCGGTTATGTGGCAGAGGCGCTCGCAAGAAGCGGTGTTGGTTCCTTTGTTCTGGTAGATGACGATAAGGTGTGTCTTACCAACCTGAACCGTCAGATCATTGCGACGCGTAAGACAGTCGGAAAATACAAGGCGGAAGTAATGCGCGACCGTATTTTAGAGATCAATCCGGACGCGGAGGTGGAGGTAAGAAAATGTTTCTATCTTCCGGAAAATGCGGATGAATTTGACTTTAACGAGTATTCTTATGTCGTGGACGCGGTGGATACCGTGACGGCGAAGCTGGAGATCATCATGCGCGCGAAGGAGTGCGGGGTACCGGTCATCAGCAGTATGGGAGCCGGAAACAAGCTCGATCCGACCAAATTCCAGCTAGCTGACATTTATAAGACCAGCATGTGTCCGCTTGCAAAGGTCATGCGCCGTGAGTTAAAGAAACGCGGAGTAAAGAAATTAAAGGTAGTCTATTCAACCGAAAAGCCGACCAGACCGCTTGACGATATGAGCGTGAGCTGCCGGACAAACTGTATCTGTCCGCCGGGAGCGGCGCACAAGTGTACCGAGCGCCGGGATATTCCGGGCAGTGTGGCGTTTGTGCCATCTGTGGTGGGACTGATCATTGCGGGCGAGGTCGTAAAGGATCTGACCATTCAAAGAAAAGCAGAGTAAAAGAATACTGGGAAATATCAAAAAGGGCATTCAAAACCGGAGAAAAACCGGATCTGGATGCTCTTTTTTGTAATGACGACGAGGAAAATAGACGCCGTGCTTGCACGAGCGTCCATTTGACGACCGTTGATCAGAGACGGGATGCGGAACGCATCCCGTCTCTGTGCAAAAATGCGGCTGAACACGTTTTCACGAATCGGTTTTGAAGAAGCGGAGCACCTGTGTATATAATTGTCCCATGAACAGGAGGGAAGGTCATGAACGGTACAACGAATGAGAAAACAGAAAACGATGACAACTTCATCATCAATGTGGAACATTTAAGCAAACAGTTTTTCGTGGATAAACAGCTGATGGAGGTTTTGCGGGACATCAATCTGAAAGTAAAAAAGGGCGAATTTATTACGATTGTCGGACACAGCGGATGTGGCAAGAGTACATTATTAAAAATCATGTGCGGGCTTGTAGATTATGAAACCGGGATCGTAGAGCGGAACGGACATGCAGTAGAAGGACCCGGTCCCAACTGTGGAATGGTGTTTCAGGATCACAGGCTTCTGCCCTGGCTTAAGATCAAAGATAATGTGGGATTCGGGCTGCGCGGGATCTCGAAAGCGGAAAAAGAAGAGAAGGTCAGAAAGCATCTGGAACTGGTTGGACTAAACGGATTTGAAAACAGTTATCCGAGTCAGCTGTCGGGAGGAATGTCACAGCGGGCGGCGATCGCGCGGGGGCTTGCGAACAATCCGACGATCCTGCTTTTGGATGAACCGTTTGGCGCTCTGGATGCGCTGACAAGGATACAGATGCAGAAGGAGATCTTAAAGATCCAGAAAAAAGAGGGAACCACGATGGTCATGGTGACACATGATATCGACGAGGCGATCGTGCTTGGAAACCGCATAGTGGTGATGAGCGCGAGACCGGGAGAGATCAGGGATATCATCACGGTCACAGAAGCGGCGAGAAGCCGGAACAGCGTGGATTTTACCTATGTGAAAAAGAAAATCTATGATTACCTGTTTGAAAATTCCGAGCAGGAAATTGAAACGGATTATGTGATCTAGGAGGTGCGAAAGATGAAAACAGATTGGATCCGAAAAGTAGTACTTGCGCTTGTGATCCCAGCAGTTATTGTACTTGTCTGGCTGTATGCAACGACTTATACGTCCATCCCGGGTGGGATTCTTCCATCGATACCGGATGTCGGTCAGACGTTTTTGGAAATGCTTCGGAGCGGGCAGCTGAAAGAAGACCTTTTTGTCAGCATGTCGCGTGTATTAAAGGGTTACCTGATATCAGCGGTTCTCGGCATATTTTTAGGTTCACTCATCGGAATGTACCGCCCGGTAAAAGAGCTGTTTGTTCCTATCATCACAGTGATCCGCCAGATCCCGATGATCGCATGGATTCCGCTTATCATTTTATGGTGCGGGATCGGAGAGGCATCCAAGGTGGTCATCATCGTCCTGGTCGCTTTTTTTCAGATCCTGGTAAATACGCAGAGCGGGATCGAGCGCACGCCGGGCGGCTACCTCGAGGTGGCAAGGCTGTATAAGCTCGGAAGATGGCAGACCTTTGTAAAGGTGTATCTGCCGCATGCCATTCCGCAGATCCTGGTCGGGTTAAGGCTTGGACTTGGCGGTTCCTGGATGGCGGTCGTGGCGGCGGAACTGATCGCGGCGACCAGCGGGATCGGATATCGGATGAGCTCCGCGAGAAGCAACATGCAGTCGGATGTCGTGATCGTCTGCATGATCGTTGTGGGGATCGTCGGAGTTTTGATGGATAAGGGGATCGGAATGATCTTTGAGGCACTGACCCCGTGGAGAAGAATTGAACAGGCACAGAGAAAAGAGGGATAACAATGCAAAAAGAGATGACGTTACGGGAAAAAGCACAGAAACTATATGAATATGCGTTTACGATCGTGTGGACAGACGCGATGACGAGTGGTGACAGGGCGTTTTATACAACGCTGCGGCACAACCGGAAATTTATTGAGGCGGAACGCAGGATGTATAAGCCGAATCAGGATACGCTGTATTCCTTCCTGCCGATCCAGCTGGAACATACGCCATACATACTGGAAATACCGGAGTTGGAGGATAAGAGCAGATATCTGTTAGTCAATATCTTAAATCTGAAAACAGAGATGGTATTGACGAAAGGAACCAAGAATGAGAAAAACGGTGCCGGAAAGTACATTATTCTGTATCGGGATGCCGTGATCCCGGAAGCATACAAAGATTATATTCCGGTTCGGAGTGAGGATTCCAGAAATTATTTTATCATCCGGTTGGAATCGTACGGGGAAAAAGACTATAAAACCGCCAATGCCATCCAGGATCAGTTTGTGATGCGGGCGCTGTATCCGGATCGTATCAGGGAGCGGCCGGCACTCCCGGCGGACTACAACGGACAGTCTTCCTTTATGACAGAGATGAAGCCGGATGAATTTATAAAGCGGCTCCTTGGAACGCTTGCAGATACCAGGCATGATGATCAGATGCTCGGATATATGAGAGATCTGAAACTGACAGACGCGGATGTTACTTATGATTCGCTGCCGCCGCAGTTGCGGGAAGAGATCCGCACGGGATTTGCAGACGGGCTTCAGGTGATATTAAACTACACGGGAACCGAAGGTTATGAGTCAAACGGATGGCATGCATATATTGATTCCGTAGGCGATTACGGGAAAAAGTACCGCTACCGGGCATACATCAACTATTTTGCGGTTATGCCGAACCTGTATACCGATACGATCTATCCAAATCTCGAAACAGATTCAAACGGGAACAAACTAGACAGCAGGAAAACCTACCGGCTGCATTTCAAAAAAGACGGTCTGCCACAGGCAAAATATTTCTGGTCTGTCATTTTATACGGCTCGCCCAGTGAACAGCTGGTCATCAATCCGTATAAAAAATATCTGATCAACAGCCATGGACTTCGGGATTTCTGCTTTAATGCGGATGGATCATTGGATGTCATCATAGGTCCGAAGAAACCGGAGGATGAACGGTATTTTGCGAACTGGATCCCGTCTCCGTATGAGGAAGATTCTTTCACGTTTCTGATGCGGATCTATGGGCCATCAGAGGAACTGTTAGAAAAGAAATGGGAATTCCCTACCGTATTACCGGTAGAATAAGAAAGAAAAGAGGAGATCAATTATGAGAAAACAGATGAAAAAAATAGGAACCGTTTTACTGGCAGCAGCGATGACATTCGGACTTGTCGGCTGCGGCGCAAAAAAGGACAGTACAGTTGTGGCAACGGAAGCTGAAACTCCGTCAGAGGAAAACGAAAAGGTGATCCGGATCGGCGGTTCCGGTTCCGAGGATTCCGCAATGAATCTGGAGCTGATGAATGTGGCATACAAACAGGGGTATCTGGAAGATGAATTAAAGAAGGCGGGATACCGGTTAGATTTTACATTCTTTCCGGGCGGAGGCCCTGCGTTGAATGAAGCGCTTGCCGCCGGTGAACTGGATGCCGTTGTTTACGGAGATCTTCCGGCATTTGTGGGAAAGAGCAACGGGGCAGATACAACGCTTATCGCTTCAGTCAATGCGGATTTACAGTATGGCATTGTGGTTGCAAATGATGAAATCCAGGATCCGAAAGATCTGGAAGGCAAAAATGTGATCGTGCCGGAAGGAACAGCGATCCAGTATTTCTGGGAAAATTATGCGGCAGAAAAAGGGATCGATACGTCAAAAGTCAACACGATCAATGCGGTAGAAGACGCGGCATCCCTGTTAATGACGGGGGATGCGGACGCGATCGTATCTACGGCATACGGGATCCAGTCGTATGTTTATATGGGAGTCGGACGTATCTTAGATACCGGCGCGGGCATTGAAAATGCGCATTCTACTTATCTTACAGCAGTAAAAACTTCTTATTTAAAAGAAAACCCGGATGCAGCAGTGGCGATCAATAAGGCACTGATCGATGCCTACGATTCGGTTTTAAAGGATGCGAATGTGCTTTATACGTCCAGTGCAGGAACGAATCTTCCGGCGGAGGAGTGGGAAAAAGTATATGCCTATGATACCTCCTTTTCCTATCTGACACCGGAGATCACAGATTCTGAGCGGGAATACTTTGAGAATTTCAATCAGTGGCTGGTGGATCATAAGCTGCTCAAAGAGAAGCTGGATCTGGATGGCTTTGTGGACACGTCATATTATGAAAAGGCTGTAAAAAGTCTTGACAAATAGCCTTCGGAGCGTAACAATACATATAAACATATAAAAACAGTATGTAAATAGAAATATAGAATAAGACAGAATGTAAGTGTGACGGGTTGATCATCATTGGAAAATGTAATAAAGAGGCGTTAAAAAAGCTGAACCGCAAATATAAGAGCGTTGTCTCCGTCAACCGCAACTCAACAAATTATGAGGTGGATGAGGTGCTCTGTGATGGAAAAAAGGTTGCGTCGATGGCGGTGGAGCATTTGATCGAGCTTGGACACCGGAGTATCGGATATGTGGGTGACTGCTATAATGAGGCGCGTTACCGCGGATTCTTAGAAACGCTGCACCGGCATGAGATCGAGCCGGAGTCATGCTATATCATACAGACGAGCCAGACCGAGGCAGAGGGCTTTGAAGCAATGAAAAAATTCTTACAGTCCAGGGACTGCCCGACCGGAATTTACTGCGCCAATGATATTACAGCGATCGGCATGTTAAAGTGCCTCAGCAAATATAAAAACCATTATTATATGCCGTCCATCATATCCAGTGATGACATTGAGGAGGCACAGTATACGCATCCGATGCTGACTACCGTAGGTCTGCCCAAAGAGGAAATGGGCAAATTTGCGCTGAATCTTCTGCTTGACCGTATGCGCGGCGGACACAAAAGTGTGGTGCGTATGGAACTGGAGGGAAAGCTGATGATCCGCAACAGCTGTACGCCGGTGGAAGAAAGCGGGTGGAGCGATTACTGTATTTAAACGGACGTGTGGAAGGTCTGATGAAAAATATCCTGTGGAAAGTTCCCTGACAAAAAATAGCACTTGAAAAAAACATAAACCCTGTGATAAAGTATGTTAATGGAGGTATATGTAATATGAAAATATCGACAAAAGGGCGTTACGCGATCCGCGTGATGATCGACCTTGCAGAACATAACACAGGTGAATATATTCCGCTTATGGATATCGCGGGAAGACAGGAGATATCAGAAAAATATCTGGAATCTATCGTAGCGGTTTTAAGTAAAAATGATCTGCTCATTTCCCTGCGCGGAAAGGGCGGCGGGTATAAGCTGGCAAGACAGCCACAGGAGTATCAGGTCGGCGAGATCCTGCGGCTCACAGAAGGTTCCTTTGCACCGGTCGCATGCCTGGAAAAGAAACCGAACCACTGCACGCGTGCGGTTGGCTGCAAGACGCTTCAGATGTGGGAAGGCTTTCAGAAAGTGATGGAAGACTATTTTGACAATATCACGATTGCGGATCTGGTCAATGATGATCAGGGTGCGGACAACTATGTGATCTAAGAGAGATCGTAGACGAAAATACAGAAGAATACATTATGGTATGCAGATTGTAACAGGTGAAAGGAAAAGTACCGGTATTTCATTGCTCCGGAAAGGGGAGCATGGAATACCGGTGTTTTTTTTATATATTGTGCAGGTGAAAATCAAAAGTAAATGTCCGTTATCCGTGTTGGCTGACGGCGATTGAATAATGGACTGGCAGGTTAAAAATACTATTAAAAAGTCTTTGACAGTTGAGATCTATATTGTATAATAAAATAGAAAATATGAATTTCTAATTTGTGAGGTGCCGCTATGCTGTATGATTATTTAATCAACAATTATGATAAGGATGAACCGATTTTTTTATCAGAGCTTCCGGGAAATTCCAAAGATTATATTCGGCAGGAAATGAAGCAGCTGGTTGATGAAGGAAAGATTGAACGTTTATACAACGGTGTGTACTATCTGGCATATACAACGATTCTCGGTACAAAAGGGAAGGTGTCAATTAATAAGTTTGTAGAGAAAAAATATATATATCCGAAAGGAGTGGTTTCAGGTTATATTACAGGAATACAGTTTGCAAATATGTATGGATTTACCACACAGAATCCGGCATATATCGAGGTGTGTTCAAATGAGGCCACAACGAGACAACGGAAGTTGGATGTAGCAGGTAGAAAGATAATTGTATATAAACCACTTGCGCAAATTACAGAGGAAAACAGATCTGCATTACAGTTTTTGGATTTGATGTCAACGATTGACAGATACAGTGAATTATCAGGTGAAGATCTTCAAAAAAAGCTAAAGGATTTTGTGAAACAGCTTAACATTGATTTTGGAAAAGTGAAAGAATATATTTCGTTGTTTCCTGACAGGGTATATAGAAATATCTATCAAGGAGGTCTCATGAGTGAACTGGTATAGGAATAACGCAGCTGAATGGAAAGAAATAATTGAAACCGTAGCCCGTGAATTGGGAAGAACAGAACTGATGGTTGAAAAGGATACGATTCAATCAATGTTTTTACTGGAATTATCAAAATCGGAATTGCCTCTGGTCTTTAAAGGAGGAACGTCGCTGTCAAAGGCATATAATCTGATTGATAGATTTTTGGTAAACTTGAAATATATAAAATGCGTGACAGGCTATAAAGTTGTATTAAGCAATGGACAGGAATTAACGGTTCCAAGAGCAAGGTATAAAACAGTAAAGGATACATTTATCGCATATAAAGGAGAGCTGTAATTATGTTTCATTATATAAGCAGTGGGGCAATTATTATATTGGAGCTGGTCTGCTGTAACATATTTTTTGAGAGTTTTTGTGATGAACGGTCAGGACAGAAGAAATGGCAAAAAGTGCTTTTGGCAGGGGTATTTTTTGTACTGGATTATGCCTGTATTTTACTTCTGGCACAAAATTTTATATTAAAGCAGATTGCGATTATATGCTTGTTTACGATCATCATGTATCTGTATTATAAAGTCAGCATTGGAAAAGCGCTTGTGCTTTCCGCATTATATTAGGGACTGCTTTTGTTTGTGGATTATATTGCGTATATTGTGAATAGCAGTATTTTTTTGAAAAAAACAGTGCTGCAGACAAGTGAGACACTGACGAAAAGTCTGATTATCGTATTTGGAAAGATTTTGCTATTTTTGTGCGTGCTATCCATAAGAAAGAAAATCGGGAAAAAATCAACAGAAGGGCTGGCAGATGCGGAATGGATCCGCTTTTTGTTTTTTCCGGTTTTTACCATTATTACGGTTGCGGCGATCATTATGGCGTTTCCATATATTAAGGATGGTGTACAGGCAAATGTGCTGTATATGATTGCGTTCGGACTGACAGGAATGAATGTGGTGGTATATGAGCTGATTTCAGATATTGTAGATCGTGGAAATAATCTTCATGAAAAGGAACTGTTAGAGCTTAAAGTCAGAAATCAGATGGAATTGTTTGAAATACAAAAAGCAAGAGCGCATGAGTTTAAAAATCAGATGTTGTGTATTCAGGCGCTATTGCAGGATCAGGAATATGAACAAGCAGGGAAATATGTGAACGGCATTATGACAAATTTTTCAGGTGAACGAAATGTGATCGATACGAATCACGCGGTAGTGAATGCAATATTAAATGCAAAATACGCAGAGGCAGTCAGCAAACAGATTGCATTTGTATTTCGGGTGAATGATCTGTCTAAAATACAGATTGCAGATGATGATCTTGTGACCCTTCTGGCAAATCTGCTTACAAATGCGATAGAGGCATGTGAAAAATGTCAGGAAAGAAAAGTGATCCGGTTTAAATTTACCGTGGAAGACGGTCAGGTGATTCTTGCGGTAAAAAATACATATGCGCAGCCGGTTGTTTATGAAGGCGGTAAAATAAAAACGAGTAAGACGGTGTCTCCGGAGGAGCACGGAGTGGGTATTAGAAATATTATAGATGTGATCGAAAGATATCATGGGGCCTATGTGATTCAAAACAATGAAAATGAATTCTATTTTTCGATTTTATTTGATGATATCATGTCATTTTCTGCTTAAAATGTTCGATTTCTGCAATGCGCCTTGAAAAATGCCAAAAAATGGTTAGCATTTTTTATGAGGGAGGCGATTTGAATGGGTGTCACTGGTCTTGGAAGTACATTTTCATATAAATATAATTTTAAAACAGGAAAATTGTCTACGAAGGACGGAGCACAGGATGATTTTGTAGATTTTTTTAATGGAACGTATGATGGACAGCAAATCGGGAATATACCGGAAGGCTTAAATGGATACGATGCGGAGAAAAGAGGAGGAATAAGGAATATACTTGAACTGTATGAAGAACAGGGGCTTTATCAAGATGTGTTTGATCTGTCAAAAGAGACTGAATATGAGATATCCGGTGAGATTGTAAATGCGGAGGAAGTAACATTTTCAGTAAATGGAGAAAAAGTGCTTACGGCGTATTATCCGTTATATTATACGTCGGAAGAATACCGGCAATTCAGAGGTTTTGCAAGACAGCCATTTGAAACCTATCAGCACAAAAATTATGATCCATCGGATAATAGTATGAATATTGCGGTAGGAGACACGATCGACCTGCGGAATGGATACATGCTGAGGATCGGGACAGAGCGCGTTGAGGTGAATTGCTATGGAAGAAAAAGTGCGAAGGAGGAGGAGAGAGTCAATATACTGGCGCAGGCACTGGAGGCGTTTATGCATTTTGCGGATCAACAGTGGGATTCCGATATGATTCAACAAGGCGGTGTCCCTATGCTTTTAGAACTTTTGAAAGAATTTGGGATAGATACAGGCAGGGAATTTACTGTGAATGGAACAAAATGTGAAGTGCGAAACGGAAAAATAGCGGAGGTTGGGAGTACGATGAGTTTTATACCGGCAGCAATTTACCAGACTGCGAGAAAACGGCAGGAGGATCTGCTAAGCCGTTCGCTTTCCAGATTGTATGCAGATGAGATGCTGGTGCCATTTTCGGAAAAGAAAAGCTAGGAGGATGAAATGGTCAGTGACATACGGTCTATACTCTCATAACTATAACTTGAAATCATAATAAGAAGTGCTATAATATGCAATAACATAAAAAAGAAAAGGGGTCATTAGAGATGTTAAGCAGTTACAGCGTATTTTTGCCAAGTTACAGTGTGGGAACGGATTGTTACCGGGAGATTCCGTATGTCACAAGAAAATATGGAACAAAGGCAGTTGTGATCGGCGGTAAGACAGCCATGCAGAAAGCAAAGCCGGAACTGGAGGCGGCGATCCGGGGCTCTAAGGTAGAGATCGTTGATTATATATGGTACGGTGGAGATTCCAACTATGAAAACATTGAGAAGTTAAAAGCAAACGAGACGGTGCAGAATGCGGATATGCTGTTTGGCGTAGGCGGCGGACGTGCCTGCGATACGGTAAAGACACTGGCAGATATGCTGGACAGGCCGTTTTTTACATTTCCGACGCTGGCATCCAACTGCGCGGCCTGTACGGCGATCACAGTTATTTACAATGCAGACGGTTCCTTCAAAGAATATTACTACATGCACGGACCGGCGTATCACACCTTTGTCAATACAAAGATCATTGCGGATTCTCCGGAGAAACTGCTGTGGGCGGGAATCGGAGATGCGCTTTCCAAGGAATGTGAAGTGCTGTTTGCAAGCCGTGACAAATTTATCTATCATACGCCGCTTATGGGACAGTGTGTTGCAAAAGTCTGTACCACGCCTCTGATCGAGTATGGAGCGGCGGCACTGGAAGCATGCAGAAAAAATGAAGCGGATTTTGCGCTTGAGCAGGTAGCACTTGACATTATTATGTCAACCGGAATTGTCTCCAATTTCGCGACCCACGAAAATCAGCCGGATCCGAAAGACAATTACTATTACAACAGTTCGCTTGCGCATTGCGTATATTATGGGGCATCGACGCTTCCGCAGTGTGAACGGCATCTTCATGGCGAAATTGTTTCCTTCGGTGTGCTCTGCCTTCTGACTTATGACGGACAGATAAAAGAGCGTGACCGGATCATGCAGTTTAATAAGAGTGTCGGGCTTCCGGTCACATTGGACGAGCTAGAGATATCCAAAGAGGATCTTACGAAGATCGCGGATAAGGCAGAGAGCGTGGTTGAATGGACGTATGTTCCGGGAACACCGACGAAAGAAAAATTTATCCGGGCGATGATCGATACCGATGCGGCAGGGAAAAAGCTGGCTTTGTAAGAAAAAGTTGAAATGGAATATAATTATGGTATAATTAAGCCATAAATAAGGAGGTATACATTATGCCGCAGATTATTCCTATTAAAGATCTAAAAAATACATCAGAAATTTCTGATATGTGTCATAAGTCGGACGAACCGATATATATCACAAAGAATGGTTATGGTGATATGGTGATTATGAGCATGGAGATTTATGAGTCTGTAATGCAGCGCTTTTCTATGTACAAAGATATAGAAGTATCTGAGAAACAGATTGAAACCGGTCAGGTACAGGATGCAAGAATTGCATTAAGAGAGATGCGGGGAAAGTATGGCTTATAAATTAGTAGTGACGGAACATGCCAATGAATTGCTGGATAAGCTTGTTTGCTATTTGTTATATAGAATAAAAAATGAGCAGGCAGCAAGACACTTGCTGGACGGTATGGAACATATATATGACAGATTGGAAACAGATCCATTTCAGTTTCCAATCTGTAAAGATGCCTACTTGGCGAAAAGTGGTTATCGTGAGGCAGTTGTATCACAGATGAATTATATTGTGATATTTGATGTCAGAAAAAATATTGTAAATATAGTGGGGATATTTCATCAGTTGGAGGATTATAAAAGTAAATTACAGGGACATGTTTAGCACAATATCCCCATCTTCCCCTGTTTTCGATAAAAAAACGAAAACATCGTTCCAAACACCACAATATTAAGCAGCAGGATGCGAACATCCGGGATGTGACCGGAAGAACCCTGGAGCTCACCGATCAGGAGTCGGATCTGTTCGGTGTAGGTGAAACGTGCAATTTTTGCGATCGTATCATTGAACATGGAAAGCATTGGTAAAAAAGAAAAGACCATCATAACGGGAACCGTGACAGAGGCTGCGGTCATCTGATTTTTGCACTGAATGCCGATCGTGGCGCCGACAACAATGGAAACCAGAATGCCGGTCGAAAGGATCAGTAAAAAGAAAAGGCGTGAAGCGAAAGTTACGCCGGTGAGCAGACAGCTGAACAGGATGCTGCCGGGCATGCATGCGAGAAATACATAGCAGCCGGTTCCGAGCAGATATTGAACAGGAGAAACACCCGCCATCAGCAGAACGCGGAGCGTGTGTTTCTCTTTTTCTTCGGAAATAATGGCGGAAATGCCGGTGAGCGGAGCCATTCCGACATACATGGAAGCAAACAGTGTGCCAAAAAAATTGGCAGGCATATTTTTCAGAGAGATCGCATTTGTCATAATGACCGCGAGCAGCGGAAACATGACAAACTGGATCAGGATGCTTTTGTTTTTAAACGTATCTTTGAACTGTTTTTTCAAGATGATAAAAATCGGATTCATAGCAGACTCCTTCCGGTGAGATGTAAAAATACCTGTTCCAAAGTGGGTTCCGAAGAGTGGATACTTGTGATCTGTTCTTCCTGTATCAGTCTTGCAACATGGGCGGCATATGCGGGTGCATTTGGAAATACCAGCTTCTTTCCGTCTTTCAGGGTCAGTGTCATCACATTTTTCTGATTGTATTTTAAGCAGATATCCTCCGGTTTTCCCTGTTCTATGATCGTTCCATTATTTAGCAAAAGAATATTGTCACAGAGCTTTTGGGCTTCATACATATTGTGCGTAGTCAGAAAAACAGCAGTCCCCTTTTTTCTTTCTTCCAGGATCAGTTCATGAATTTTTTCGGTGGTCGCCGGATCAAGACCGGACGTTGGTTCATCGAGATATAAGATCTGAACGTCTTTTAACAGTGCGCGGCAAAAATTTACCCGGTTGCGCATGCCTTTGGAAAGACTGCTTACGGTCTGCTTTTTTGCGTGGATCAGACCGGTTTTTATAAGAAGCGGCTCGATCCGTTTCCTGGAAACGCGGTAAAGCTCCGCAAACAGTGCCAGATTATCCCAGACAGTCAGGCGCTCATACAGGCCGAGATCGTCCATCATTACGCCGGCAGCAGGAGAGGGAACCGCCTGCGTTATCACGCCTTTATCCGGTTTTAACTGACCGGTTAAGAGATTGACAAGCGTTGTTTTCCCGGCACCGGACGGACCGAGCAGACCGGTGATCGTGCCGGAGTTTATCGAAAATGAGATATCATGCAGTACCGATTTTGTGCCATAGGAACAGCACAGATCATTTGCAGTGAGTAATTCCATCGGATGTATCCTCCTTGAGAGATTTCAGACCTTTTGCAAGATGTCTGTTGTCGGCGGATTCTTTCAGCACGGAAAGAACAGCACTGACTGCAAAGCAGATACCAAAACAGATGAAAAAGGCAAGCCAGCATTGGGGCTCACTGACCGGAAACCATCCAAATAAGTAGGCAAATACGCCGGCCAGAAAAATGACGCAGAGTATCATGAGGATCGTTCGTATGGCAAGTGACATTTTTTTGAAAAATGTATCTGTAAAAAATACGAAGCGAAATGCGGTGATGCATGCAGAGGACAGCAGGAACTGAAACAGCGTGGAAACAGAAAGTCCGCTGTGCCCCAGAACAAACATGGTCGAGTAAGTAGCAGCCTGATCTCCGATCATACAGGCAAATACCGCAAGGATAAGGATTGTGATCCCAAAGATCCGGAAAATCTGTGCAAGATAGTCTAAAAAATGTTTTTTGTTGTCCATTATTTCACCCCCAGTAAATGTTTGAGTTCCGGCGCGTATTGCCGGGATACGATGAGCTGCTCCCCGTTTGACATGGTGATCAACAGCCGACGGTCAAGGTAAGCCCGGATCGCATCGATATTTTTCAGGTTTACGATACAGGACTTGTTGATACGCAGGAACAAAAAAGAAACCAGCTGCTGTTCGAGCTCATACAGACGTTTTGTGGTTTCAAAAACGTTGTTCTTCGTGTATACAAAACATTTGCGATCCACCGACTCGATATATAAAATTTCAGACAGTGCGAGTGTGGTTGCAGCGCCATGAAAACTTACCGTCAGCTGTCGGTCCATGATGCGCAGCGCGGCGATCAGTTGCTCGATAAAATGATCTTTTTTGCCGCATTGGATCGTGACGACGGGTTCGGCCAGTCCTTCTTTTATTTCAACATTGATTTGCAAGTAATGCACCTCCTGACAGATCCGATTCTATCAGATCTGGAATGCGAAGCCAAGGGGACTTGCCGTATGTTGCCGTTTTTGCGCCGTAAGTTTCAGAGAGAAGAGATTTGGTGTGTATCGTATGAAAATAAAAGAACGGTATTTCTTGTGTTATTTATAACATGTGTTAGAATGGAGCTGTCGGATGGCAGCTTGCATCTGAAAAAGGGGGATTACAATGAAGTATGCAGAGAAATTGAAAAAGGGTGATAAAGTTGCGATCGTAAGCCTGTCAAGCGGGATGCTGGGCGAAGAATTTTGCAGCCACAATATAGAAATCGGCGTAAAAAGACTGAAAGAATATGGACTTCTGCCTGTATTTATGCCAAACGCGCGAAAGGGAATCACATATTTAAAGGCGCATCCCGAGGCGCGGGCACAGGATCTGAAAGATGCTTTTTTCGATGACTCGATCCGGGGGATCATCTGTGCGATCGGTGGCGCTGAAAGAAACGGGCGTATTTGATGTGGTTCATGGTGTTTTAGTCGGAAAGCCGCAGGATGAAGCTTATTATGAAGCGTATAAAAGTATTCTCACAAAAGTGATAGACAATGAGAAACTTCCGGTTGTCTATAATGTAAATTTCGGACATGCGACACCGAGATGCGTATTACAGTATGGAGCTATGGCAAAGGTAGATATGAGGCAGAAGAAGATTTATCAAGACCAGTCCTGGATGTAAATATTGACATTACAACAGAGCCATTTTATAATATGCGGATGAGGAGGCTTCTTGTTATGCAGATTTCAAGCAGATTTACATTGGCAGTTCATATTTTTGCCTGTATCGATACATTCAAAGATGATTATAAAGTGACCAGTGAGTTTCTTGCCGGGAGTACGAATGTGAATCCTGTCATTGTGAGAAAAATATTGGGGCAGCTAAAGGCGGCAGGTCTGGTAGAAGTCGCGAGAGGCTCGGGCGGGGCTTCGATTGCAAAACCGTTAAACGAGATTACATTTCTTGATATCTACCGTGCAGTGGAATGCGTGGAGGGCGGAGAATTATTTCATTTTCATGACAATCCCAATCCGAACTGCCCGGTGGGAAAGAACATTCATAAGATACTGGATGAAAAATTACAGCGGGTGCAGGAGGCGATGGAGCGGGAGCTTGCGTCCATTACACTTGCGGATGTGCATGAAGATGCCCAAAAATATATACAGATGTGATATTTGAGACTTTGAAAGCAATACGTTTTCAGGGTCTTAAATTTTTTTGAAAAAAAACAGATGTAACCATTGACGTTACAACGGAACGGTGATAATATATATGATGTAACAGGGATGGTTACAACAAGAAACAGCAAAAGACCGGTCAGTCGTTCATGAAAACAAAAAAGAAAAGAAAAAGGAGACCAGAGATGAAAAAAGTAGTAGAATTTTTACAGGAGAACCCGGTACAGTATTTAGCAACCGTAGGACGCGACGGAAAGGCAAAATGCCGCCCGTTTATGTTTGCAGGAGAGATGGATGGTAAGTTGTGGTTCTGTACCAACAATACCAAGGATGTATTTAAAGATATGCAGGAAAATCCGGAGATCGAGATCTCGGTTTCCAGCCCGTCCTATGCATGGATCCGGCTGCACGGCAGAGCCGTTTTTGAAAACAACATGGCTGCAAAGAAAATGTGCATTGCAAATCCGATCGTAAAAGGACAGTATGAGACAGCCGAAAATCCGATCTTTGAAGTATTTTATCTGGAAGAGCCGCATGGCGTGATCGCTGATTTTTCCGGAAATCCGCCATACGAGTTTTAAAGAAAATTTATTTCATCTGCCCGCAACTGCGGCAGAAAAATAGAAAGACGAGGAGAGCAGAATGGATCAGAAGGAAAGAAGAACGTACTTATTAAATTACCTTTTAGCGGAAAATCCGCAGGCGGGGATCGGTCGGATACCGGATGACGAAAAAGAGCAGAAAGCGCTTTTGCGCGGGCTAATGAATATCCGTATGCCACAGCCGGTTAGTTCGGATTTCCTGACGGTTCAGGATGCGTATTTAAAAGAGGAGATCTCGTCAGATGGGATTGTGGAAATGGCGGATCTTGTGCCGCTACAGCCGGAACTATACCTCTGGCAGGGCGATATTACCAGACTGAAATGTGATGCGATCGTAAATGCCGCGAACAGTCAGATGCTTGGCTGTTTCTGCCCGAACCATGGTTGTATCGATAATGCGATCCATACGTTTGCCGGTGTTGAGCTTCGGTCTGCCTGCGCAAAGCTGATGGAGGCGCAGGGACATGAGGAAGAAACGGGCAGCGCAAAGATCACGCCGGCGTTCAATCTGCCGTGCAAATATGTAGTGCATACGGTCGGGCCGATCGTTCACGGATGGCTTACGAAAAAGGATCAGGAGCTGCTTGGCTCCTGCTATCGTTCCTGCCTGGAGCTGGCGGAGGAAAATGGGGCAGAGAGTATCGCTTTTTGCTGTATTTCCACAGGAGAGTTTCATTTTCCGAACGATAAGGCGGCGGAGATCGCCATAAAAACAGTAAAGGAATATAAAAAGCGGACGGGCAGCAGGATCGAGGTGATATTTAATGTTTTCAAGGATCGTGACAAAGAAATCTACAGAAAATTACTCACACAAAATTGAAAGACTGCGGGCAGAACTGAACCGGGCGGATGACAGCGGGAAACGAAAACGCGACGTACGCCTGCGTCAATCTGGGAGAAGCGTATTGCCCTGCGGAAATAAGGGAACGCTCCATCTGTATCGACGGTGATATCAAAGATTTTCTGGATGAGATGACAGGATGAGAGTAAAGAAAAAATGGGGAAGCAGGCTTTATGCTGTGCTTCCCGAAGTATTATGATCCGTTATAATGTTTTTATAAATTGTTCTATATAGAATAATGCAGCGCCGATAGCTGGCGTGTATTGTCCGTGTATTCCCACCAGGATCTGCTTTTTATCCAAAGAAAAGGGAGAAGCAGAATTGATATGCGTTGTCAGATAGTCAATGTCTTCTTCAATAATATATGGTGCCAGATAGCCACTCAGAATGATTGGTGCGTCAATGATCAGATTCAGATTTTTCATGGCGAATGCCAGATGGTTTAAAAAGTCTTCCCAGATTTGGACAAGCTGGGGAGATTTTTTTTCTCTTAAACGAGGAAAAAAGTCTTTGACAGGTAAGCCGGAGGAAAGTTCAAGAGCGTTTGCGGAACAATAGGTTTCCAGACAGCCACGGTTGCCGCAATAGCAAAGCGGCCCATCTGGATTGATACACATATGTTCAATAGAACCGCTGTGCATAGAACTTCCCTGATGAATATGGTGATTGGTTATGATAGCACCACCAAGATTTCGATTCAGCAGAACAATGACTGCGCTGTCCAGTTCCGGATGATTCCATAATTCCAGGCAGGCAGCCGACTTAGAGTCATGCTCCAGGTGACATGGATAAGGAAGATGGTTGGAAAAATCTTTCACATTCATTCCTGCATTGCTTAGGATTTCTCCATAAGTTACAGTAGTATTATCCAGGGAAGTAATCCCCTGTGTAGCGATGGAGATCCCAAGTATCTTTTGATCTTCGTAATGATTTTTTTCAATAAATTCTTTGATCTTCTTAGTGACCTGTTCATAGTAAGTTGGCGTATTGGAGTAAGGGAGTGTAACGGTATCTGTATGGATCACATTTCCATATAAATCTATAGCGGTAATATGAAATAGATTTTTTAAAATTCCGACACCGATAGAAATCTTGAAATCAGTAACGATCCGGATCGCCTGGGCTTTTCGCCCACCTGTAGAATCAAAGTAACCATTTCGTTCGATCAATCCTTCTTCTTCTAATAAATTCAGATTCTGGCTGACGGTAGAGAGCCCCATCTGCAATTCCCGAACAATCTGAAGCTTCGAAGTTACTTTTTTCCGGTAAATGTAGTGATACACTTTTGATTTATTTATTTTTTTTAAATTTATAGCAGTTAACCCTTTTTCATTCATAAGATTCTCCTAGCAAAGTTATGACTTTATCATAAGATTAAGATGTAATGATATTGTAGTATAAAGCAAAGAAAAATGCAATTACCACCAATAAATTAGTAAATATATATAAAAAACAAAAGAAAAAACTGTATAATTTGGTAAATTGATTTTTAAAACGCAAAGATATATACTTTACTTACAGTTAAGAGATAAGCATAAGTTGCAGGCAAAATAAAGCAAAAGAAAATTAGGAGGGTCTAAAATGAAATTAACAATGCATGGAATCAAAGAGCGTGAAGCATGGGAAAAGGCGGGAATTGCGCTTCCGGGTTATGATGTGGAGGAAGTATCTGAAAGGGCAAAAAAAGAACCGAAATGGGTTCACTTTGGAATTGGAAATATTTTTCGTGTATTTATTGGCGGGATTGCTGATGGACTTTTGGAGAAAGGTATATTGGATCGCGGTATTACCTGTGTCGAGACTTTTGATTATGATGTGGTAGATAAGATTTATAAACCATACGATAATCTGGGATTAAATGTAATTCTGCATGGGGATGGAATGCGTGAGTATAAGGTGCTTGGTGCTTTGGCAGAGGCAGTAAAAGCACAGTCGTCGGATCTTGCGCAGTGGAACCGTCTAAAGGAGATTTTTTCGAGTCCGTCTCTGCAGTTGGTTTCCTTTACGATCACGGAGAAAGGCTATGCGTTGCATCGTGCAGACGGGACATGGCTGCCGTATGTTCAGGCTGACATCCAAAACGGACCAGATAAGGCAACCGGAGCAATGGCAGTGTTAGTATCAATGCTCTATGAAAGATATAAAGCAGGGAAGTATCCATTGGCACTGGTATCTATGGATAACTGCTCGCAGAATGGTTCCAAACTTCGTCAGTCTGTGTTGACAATGGTTGAGGAATGGAAAAAGGCAGGATATGTGGATAATGACTTTATCAATTATGTGAGTGATGAAACGGTAGTTGCTTTTCCGTGGACAATGATCGATAAGATCACTCCGCGTCCAAGTGAGCAGATTGCGGCAGATCTGGAAAAATTAGGTGTGGAAAATATGCAGCCGGTTGTCACAGGAAAGAAAACATATATTGCGCCATTCGTTAATGCGGAAAAGCCACAGTACCTTGTGATCGAAGACAGTTTTCCAAATGGAAGGCCGGCACTGGAACAGGGGTTTGGTGTGTATCTGACCGACCGGAAGACTGTCAACCTGTCTGAGCGTATGAAAGTAACGGTATGTTTAAATCCGGTACATTCTGCAACCGGACCGCTCGGTGTGGTGCTCGGATATGATCTGTTTGCACATATGCTGAATACGAATGCGGATATGATGAAAATGGCGCGTATGGTGGCTTATGATGAAGGTCTTCCGGTAGTGCAGGATCCGGGAATCCTTTCGCCACAGGCGTTTGTGGACGAACTCTTTAATGACCGCTTCCCAAATGAATATCTTGGAGATACCAATCTTCGTCTGGCGGTGGATGTGTCGCAGATGGTTGGCATCCGCTTCGGGGAAACGGTAAAGGCATATGTGGAGAAATATGGGGATGCATCCAGACTGACAGCAATCCCACTTGGAATTGCGGGATGGCTCCGCTATATGCTGGCGGTAGATGACGAAGGAAAGAAATACGAGCTTGCACCGGATCCGATGAATGAGGAGATACAGGAACAGTTAAAAGATATTGTGATCGGGCAACCGGAGACTTTTAAAGATCAGTTAAAGCCGATCCTTTCCAATGAACGTCTGTTTTTTACAGATCTTTACAAAGATGGTATTGGGGAAAAAATTGAAACCATGTTCCGCGAAATGATCGCTGGACCAGGTGCGGTAAAAGCAACGGTGCATAAGTACGTTCAGTAATTATAAGGTGTATTTGGGAGGTGACGAAAATGACAGAAACAGTATTTGCGGCAGAACCATCAAGGCTTTTGATCGCTGCGGCAGCAGGTATTGTGCTATTATTGCTGCTGATTATAAAGTTTAAAATTCACCCGGTATTATCACTTCTCATTTCAGCTTTGTTTATAGGTCTTGGAGCCGGCATGCCGGTTCCAACCCTGGTAAACACAGTGGAAAAGGGAGCTGGAGAAACGTTACAGGGAATTGTACTGTTGATCGGGCTTGGATCTTTATTCGGAGGCATTTTAGAAGTGTCAGGGGGCGCGCAGTGTGTGGCGCATACACTGGTGAATAAATTTGGAGAAAAGAAAGCAGGCATTGCTTTAGGAATTACCTGACTGGTAGTAGGAACAACCGTGTTCTTTGAAGCAGGTGTTGTAATTTTAATTCCATTGGCATTTGGACTTGCAAAGAAAACAAAAAAGTCAACATTATACTATGTGATTCCGCTTTTGGCAGGATTGGCAACAGGTTTTGCATTTATTCCACCGTCGGCAGGCTCTGTGCTGGTTGCCAATATGCTGAATGTTGATCTGGGAGTTATGATTGCGGTGGGAGTTCCGGTGGGAATTTTATCTTTGATCTTTGCAGGAATTTTGTGGTCTAAGTTTATCGGAAAACGAATCCATACAGGGCTTCCATCGAATGTACAGGAGGTAAAAGGGAAGCAGAAGAAGAAAAATTGCCGGCGTTTTCTACGGTATTGAGCATTATTCTGGTACCACTGATTTTAATCTTATGCAGTACAGTTTCAGCTTACATTCCCGGAATTGATATGGTTCGTCCAATATTACAATTTCTTGGAACACCATTTGTTGCACTGATTATTGCCGTGCTTCTGGCAATGTATTTCCTTGGAAAGAAACAGGGATATAACGGTGAACAGTTGAAGAAGATATTAGATCGTTCCCTGCGTCCTACCGGACAGATCCTTCTGGTGATCACAGGCGGCGGTATTATTCGATGGGTGCTGCAGGATTGCGGTATGGGAAATATTATTGGACCTGCACTTGAAAAAAGTGGTCTTCCGCTTGTTATTGTTGCTTTTTTGATCGCGGCACTGATTCGGGCATCTGTCGGAGCTGCAGTCGTTGCAATGACAATGGCGGCCGGGATTATGGCAGCGATGCCGGGAGTCGCGGAATTACCACCGGTTTACCTGGCAGCGATGGTATGTGCGATCAATGGAGGAGCAACCGCTTTTAGCCATGTGAATGATTCCGGATTCTGGCTTGTAAGCTCTTTGCTGGAGATTGATGAAAAGACAACTTTAAAGTCATGGACAGTGATGGAAACGATCGTAGGATTTACAGGGTTGGTATGTGCCGTTGTGATCAGCCTGTTTGCATAGGAGGAAGATAGATGATAGTCAAAGTGGTTTTGGAAACGATACGGAATGCGAAAAAACTTGTAAATATTGCGGAAACAGTCCCGTATGATGTGGAACTATGTATGGACCGTTATGTTGTAGATGCAAAATCCATGCTGGGTGTATTGGGTATGCCGGACTTTCATACAGGTGAGCTCCATGTTCATACGGATGATGCGGAGGAGTGTGAAAAGATTTTGGAACGGTTACTAGAAGAGGATCTTATCATGGATACGAACGATGCCATTTGCCGGTCTGCTTATGATATTACAGTATTTGGAGAAATTCTGATTGATTTTACATCACAGGGACAAAGTGAAGACGGACAGATGTTATATGCAAGAAACCCGGGTGGAGCACCGGCAAATGTTGCCGTTGCCGCCCAAAAACTCGGTGCGCATACTGCATTTATAGGAAAAGCCGGAAAAGATATGCATGGGGAATTCCTTCGTTCGGTGTTGGAAAAAGAAAATGTTGATACAAAGGGATTGATTTTAGACGAAAAATATTTTACTACGTTAGCATTTGTAAATGTAAACGAGTCCGGAGAACGTACATTTTCTTTCGCAAGAAAACCAGGGGCGGATACAAAGATACAAAAGGAAGAAGTAAATATTGATGTTTTGGATTCTACGAATATTTTTCATGTGGGTTCGTTATCACTTACGGATCAGCCGGCGAGAGATACTACTTTTTATGCAGTAAAAAGAGCGAAAAATAAGGGCAGCATGATCTCCTATGATCCGAATTATCGTGCTTCTTTATGGAAAGATGAAGAAACAGCAAAACAGCATATGAGAAGTCTGGTTCCTTATGCGGATCTTATGAAAATCTCAGATGAGGAAGCTGAGCTTCTGACGGATTGCAAAGAGGTTTCAAAAGCAGCCGAGATCTTGTATCAGCAGGGAGTAAAAATTGTGGCAATTACGCTTGGAGGAAAAGGAGCTTACATTTATTCTGGAGAAGGCGGATGTATGGTTCCCGGATTTTCAGTAACAAAGGTAGAAGATACAAATGGCGCAGGGGATTCTTTTTGGGGTGGCTTTTTATATAAGATAAGTACTTCGGGAAAGAAGCTGGGTGAGCTGACGCAGGAGGAACTGGTAAGATATGCGAGATTTGGAAATGCAGTTGCAAGTCTCTGTGTGGAGAAAAAGGGCGCGATTCCGGCAATGCCAAATCTGCAGCAGGTAGAAGAAAGGATGGGAAAGTAAAGATGAATGTGAAAGAACAATTAAATGGAATACAGCATATCGGTATTCCTACCAATAATATAGAAGCAACGGTACATTTCTATGAAAAAATGGGGTTTGAGACAGCTTTGCGTACATTAAATGAAGAGGCAGGTGAAAAAGTCGCTTTTTTGAAATTGGGTTCTCTTGTGATTGAAACATATGAAAATAAGGCCGCAAAAATGAAAGCAGGAGCGATTGATCATGTCGCGATTGATGTAAAAGATATTGAAAGGGTGTATGAAATGATAGATCGGGAGGGAATGAATACAACAAACGATATCATACACTTTTTGCCATTTTGGGAGAATGGAGTCAGATTTTTTACGATTGAAGGACCAAACAAAGAGAAAATTGAATTCAGCCAGTATCTATAATTGGGGGCAAATTTCCCAAAGACAATTATAATCAAATTTAAGGTTGAGCACCCGAAACAGCCTGTGTTATTATGAAAAAAATAATAAAAGAAAGGTTCAAAGAGTGTTTTATGAAGAATTATGGTGCGATTGTGCGATAGCAATGGCTGTTGCAAAAAATAAGATCAGGCGATAGCCATTGCATTCCTCAGATTAAAATCAGGAGGACGCATATGAGCTATGTAAATGCAAATGAAGTTTTGCCGGACGATCTGGTACAGGAAATCCAGAAATATCTGGATGGACAGCTTTTGTATATTCCAAGAAAGTAGAGCAATGCTTTTTCATGGGGAGAAAAGAGCGGCATCAGAGACAAAATGGCAGAACGAAACAGACAGATACAGGTACGTTTTCATTCCGGAGCAGCGATCTCCGAACTGAGCGACGAGTATTGCCTTTCGGAAAATCGGATCCAGGGAATCATACATGCATGTGAGTTCTCCACGAAAAACAAAACAGTCGATGGGGGACAACACAGTGAACAGAGAGAATAAAAGAAAATTATATGAAAAAGGTTATTATAAAACGCATGCCTGCAATGAAACTTTTGTATGCAAGGTCTGCGGAAGAACAGTAGTGCCGGAGGGAGCGGGAAGCAGTCACAGGAACCACTGTCCGAATTGTCTCTACAGTCTGCATGTAGATATAAATCCCGGAGACCGGGAATCCGACTGCGGCGGACATATGGAGCCCGTTGCTGTCTGGGTGAGAAAGAAGGGCGAATGGGCAATCATTCACCGCTGTAAGATGTGCGGGGCGCTTAGTTCCAACCGGGTTGCTGCGGATGATAACCCTATGAAGCTGATGTCGCTTGCAATGCAACCGTTAAGTCAGCCGCCGTTTCCAATCGAGCGTATCGAAGAGATGACAAGGCTTATGGGTGGAGACGGCAGCCTTAGCAAATGAAAGAGGACTGGGTGCGGTGACGATCACCACACTTTCTGAATATTTGGGGATAAAGAAGCCCTCGCTTTATAATCATGTGAAAAGTCAGGAAGATATCTATAAAGGGATTATGATCCATGGCTGGACAAATGGAGCAGGAGCGATCACAGAACGTATCCATGCGTCAGATCCAAAGGAGGCATTGCGTGCATATGCGAGAGCATTTTATCAGTATGCAGTTGAAAATCCGGGAATTTTTGAAGCGATGCTCTGGTATAACAAATATGAAAGCGAAGAGCTTTTGCAGGCAACAGAAAGGATTTATCACTTTTTCTTTGTGCAGACCGATAAGCTTAAGATCGACCGGAGCGTTGCGGACCACCTGCTTCGTACCTACCGGGCTTTTCTGGAGGGATTTTCACTTCTGGTGATCCATCATTCTTTTGGAAATCCGATTTCCATAGAGGAAAGCTTTGAGATATCGTTAAACGTCTTGCTGAAGGGGATAGAGCCGTACGAGAGGAGGGAAAGAAATCGTGATCTATGAACTTAAAGACACAAAAAAAGCAGAAAAGATATTTGATGGCTGGCAGGAGACGATGATCGATTCCTGTATACAGCAGGTAATGGGAAAAATATTTGTTACTGATCTAAAACATCCGAAATCGGCATGTGCTTTTCTGGGGTGCTTCGCCTTTTATTCCGGCGTACCAGATAGAGAACTGGTGAAAAATAAACCGGAAGGTTTTGTCATTATGGTGCCGCAGAACGAAGCCTGGGAGATATTGATAGAGGAATGCTTCCCGGCAGCCAGAAAGGTTGTAAGGTATGCGATCAAAAAGAATACAACGTTTGATAAGGAAAAACTTACCGGGATGTTAAAACTTCTTCCGGAGGGCTATGTGATCCGTAAAATTGACGGGGAAATTTATGATGAGTGCCTTCTGAATCCGGCAACAGCAGATTTTGTTTCCGCGTTTCCGGATAAGGAGCATTATCTGAAAAACGGACGTGGAATTGTCATTTTAAAAGAGGACCAGATCGTATCGGGAGCGTCTTCCTATACAAGATACAGACAGGGAATCGAGATCGAGGTAGATACGATTGAAACCGAAAGGCGAAAACATCTTGCGACAGTCGCCTGTGCTGCACTGATCCTGGCATGTATTGAAGAAGATCTTTATCCAAGCTGGGATGCCCAGAATATGAATTCGGTACATCTGGCGGAAAAACTGGGATATGAGTATTCTCATGAATATACAGCATATGAGGTTTAGTAAAGCAGAATTAGATAAAATGGAAATCTGGAGAGAAGAAAAATAAAAATAACACAAATGCATTACAACGTAAATCAAAACATTGACAAAATGAATTTCTGCTCCTATAATTGAATTAAGAGATATGTAAGTAGACGATATAGGAGGTGTTAATATGGCTACAGTACCTACGCAGGTAAGAATTGATGAAAATTTGAAAAAACAGGCGACAGAGCTTTTTTCACAGTTAGGCATGGATATGTCCAGTGCAATGAACATATTTCTCAGGCAGTGTGTAATGAGAGGCGGTCTTCCATTTGAGGTGGTAGTTCCACAGTATAAGTCGGAGGTAATTGAGGCTATGGAAGAGGCAAAAAGAATCAGTAAAGATCCCAATACGAAAAGATACAGTTGTTTTTCCGATGCCCTGGAGGATCTTGATTGATGCAGTATGAATTAATACTTACTGGTAAATTTAAGAAAAGCTTGAAATTAGCCAGGAAGAGAGGTCTTGATATATCTCTTTTAGAAAATGTCGTTACTATGCTTCAGAATAATATTGTATTAGAAGAAAAGTATAAAGACCATGAATTAAAAGGAAAATATCAGGGATTCAGAGAGTGCCATATTCAGCCAGATTGGTTGTTGATATATTTAATAGAAGAGGGTATTCTGACATTAACTCTGGTAGATACCGGAACACATGCAGATTTATTTAACATGTGATGACATTTCCAGATAATGAGAGTATAAATAAAATTTTGTAAAATAGACAGATCACACCAGGCGAAAAGTTCCATTGACGAAGGAGCTTTTCGCCTGTTTTTCTATGTAACAGGCGGTTAATTACGAAATTCAAAGCAAAATCATATTAACATATTGACAAAGTATGTTAATAGGGATATGATATTTACAAGTTTTGGAAAATCATGACAGGAGAGGATAAAATGACAGCCTACGGATTCAATACATCGCTGCTGCACGGAACAAAGGATGACAATCCTTTTGGCGCGACAGTGGTGCCGGTTTATCAGTCCAGCGCGTTCCGCCATGCGAGTGCGGAGGAGCTGGAGCGGATTTTTGCCAACAAGGCGATGGGATTTTCCTATACCAGGATCAACAATCCCACGATCGAGGCATTTGAAAAGAGAATAACGCTTTTGGAACACGGAGTGGCGAGTATCGCCTGTGCCTCTGGTATGGCGGCACTGACCAACGCATTTATGAATATTTTGCGCACCGGCGATGAAGTTGTTGCGGCAGCCGGACTTTACGGCGGAACCGTAGAGCTGTTTCGCAGCCTTGAGGCGTACGGGATCACGACACACTATGTGGAGGAGAACAGGCAGGAGGCGTATGAAAAGCTGATCACGGATAAGACGAAGCTCGTGTTTGCGGAGACGATCGGCAATCCGAAGCTTGATGTGACGGACATCGCAGCGGTGGCGGAGGTTGCGCACAGCCATAAGCTTCCGTTTTTTGTGGACAATACGGTGGCAACGGCTTACCTGATCCGGCCGCTTACGCTTGGCGCGGATGTGGTCATCAATTCCTCTTCCAAATATATCAACGGAAGCAGTGACGCGATCAGCGGTATCCTTACCTGTGGTGGAAAATTTGACTGGGATTTCGAGCGGTATCCGGGACTTGCAAAATACCGTCAGTTCGGAAAGATGTCTTACATTGTGAAGCTGCGTGGAGAATTTTTCCAGAATACCGGAGCGTGCTTATCTCCGCAGAATGCGTTTTTAAACAATCTTGGATTGGAAACGCTGGGACTGCGCATGGAGCGGCAGTGCAAAAACGCGCTTGCGCTTGCGGAATTTTTGGAAGGCCTCGATGGGACATCGGACGTCAATTATCCGGGACTTCCTTCCAGTCCGTATCATGAACTGGCAAAGAAGGAATTGGGCGGTGGCTACGGCGCGATCGTGACATTCCGCGCAGGCAGCAAGGAACGGGCATTCCGGATCCTGGACGCGTTAAAGATCCCGTTTTTAGTATCCAATATCGGAGACACCAAGACGCTGGTGATCCATGCGGCATCAACGATCGCGGTACATTTAAATAAGGAAGAACAAAAGCTTTCCGGTGTGTATGATGATCTGATCCGCATCAGTGTTGGCATTGAAGACATTGAGGATCTGAAAGAAGACTTTAAACGTGCCATTGCGGAAGCAGACTAAGAAACGAGGAGGATGGATATGGCAAAAGTAGATTATGCGACCTTGAAAAAGGGCGGTTTCATGCGTCAGAAGCAAAAAGACAATTTTTCTCTGCGTCTTCAGGTTGTCGGCGGGGCACTGACGGCAGAAAACTTAAAGAAAGTAGCGGAAGTAGCAGAAAAATTCGGAGACGGACATGTGCATCTGACATCCCGTCAGGGTGTGGAGATCCCGTTTATCAAACTGCAGGATATCGATGAAGTAAAAGAAGAGCTCGCGAAGGGCGGTTTGAAGCCGGGTGTCTGTGGCCCGAGAGTCCGCACGGTGACGGCCTGTCAGGGAAATCAGATCTGCCCGAGCGGAAACATTGATACCTACCACATTGCGCAGGTACTCGATCAGCGTTATTTCGGACGGGAACTGCCGCATAAATTCAAATTCGGTGTTACCGGCTGCCAGAACAACTGCTTAAAGGCAGAGGAAAATGATGTCGGCATCAAGGGAGCTTTGAATGTGAAGTGGATCGAGGAACAGTGTATCGGCTGTGGGGTCTGCGAGAAGGCATGCCGTACGAACGCGATCAGTATTGCGGATGGAAAAGTCACCGTAGATTATGACAAATGCAATTACTGCGGCAGATGTGCCAAGGCCTGTCCGACCGATGCGTGGGACGCCCAGTCTGCGTACATCTTATCCTTCGGAGGAACATTTGGAAATACGGTGAGCAAAGGAGAATCACCACTTCCGCTCATTACTTCCGAGGAGCAGCTGTTCCGTGTGACGGATGCTGCGATCCAGTTTTTCGCGGATCACGCAAACGCAGGAGAACGTTTTAAATTTACCATAGACCGCGTAGGGCGGGAAACATTATATCAAGTGTTAGAGGAGGCTTACAATGGCTGATTATGAAATTGACGATACGGTAGATATCACAGATGTCGTGTGCCCGGTTACCTTTGTAAAGGCGAAGGTCGCATTAGAAGAACTCGATGACGGACAGATCCTTGCCATCCGCATGAATGACGGAGAGCCGGTGCAGAATGTGCCGCGCAGCATCAAGGAAGAAGGACATCAGATCTTAAAACTCAATACCAACGACGACGGCACCTATACGCTGATCGTAAAAAAAGTAGAAGACGAAGCATAGGAGGGAAGCATGGCAGCAAGAATCAATGCAGAGCAGTTTGAAGAACTTGTATTAAAAGCGGAGAAACCGGTACTGGTTGATTTTTATTCCGATACCTGCATCCCGTGCAAAATGGTCTCCGCGACGCTTGGCGATATCGCGGATGAATACGAGGATAAAATTGTTGTATACAAAGTCAATGTAAACTTTGAGGCAGATCTCGCCGCACAGTACCAGGTCATGGCGGCGCCGACGATCGTTTCCTTTTATCAGGGAAAAGAGACCGGAAGAACCAGAGGAGCAGTCGGAAAAGACGAGATCACAGCGCTTTTTGCGGATCACATCTGAGAGTGACCTATATTTGGGAAGCAAGTCATATTGAAAAAAGAAAGGAAAGAAGAAAAATGACGATCACAGTAGCAGGAAACAAGAAAGAGTATGAAGACGGACTGAATATCACCACCCTGGTGGAAAAAGAAAATGTGGAAAATCCGTTATATGTTACCGTTACGGTAAATGATGAATTTGTAGAGCGTGACAATTTTGACAGCACCATCTTAAAAGACGGTGACGTAGTGGAATTCTTATATTTCATGGGAGGAGGCGCCAGATAATGGGATTTACGAACGAACAGCTTGAGCGCTATTCCCGCCACATCATCTTAAAAGAAGTCGGCGTGAAGGGGCAGAAAAAGCTTTTGAATGCAAAAGTCCTGATCATCGGAGCCGGTGGACTCGGCGCTCCGGCGGCAATGTACCTTGCTGCGGCAGGTGTCGGTACGATTGGGATCGCGGACGCGGATGAAGTCGATCTTTCCAATTTGCAGAGACAGATCATCCATACCACAGCAGATATCGGAAAGGCAAAAGTAAAATCTGCCGCAGAGACGATGAATGCGATCAACCCGGATGTCAAAGTCAATACATACCGCACATTTGTTACCTCAGAGAATATCATGGATCTGATCGCGGATTATGATTTCATTATCGACGGAACAGACAATTTTCCGGCAAAATTCCTGATCAACGATGCCTGTGTCATGGCAAAGAAGCCGTTTTCCCATGCGGGGATCATCCGTTTCCAGGGACAGCTTATGACGTATGTGCCGGGAGAAGGACCGTGCTACCGTTGTGTATTCAAAAACCCGCCGCCAAAGGATGCGGTTCCGACCTGTAAACAGGCTGGCGTCATCGGCGCGATGGGCGGTGTCATCGGAAGCCTTCAGGCGATGGAAGCAGTAAAATACATCATCGGACAGGGGGATCTTCTGACCGGACGTCTTCTGACTTATGATGCGCTTAAAATGCAGTTCCGTACCGTACCGCTTCCAAGAGACTGCAACTGCGCGATCTGCAGCTCACATCCGACGATCACCAAACTGATCGATTACGAGCAGGCAGAATGTGACATGAAATAAGCCGAAACAGGAAGGAAGGTTTTCATGCTGAAATTAAGAAAAGACTTATATGACAAGATGTTAAAGCACTGTGAGGACGGTCTGCCAAATGAGTCCTGCGGATTGATCGCGGGAACTGTTGATGGTGATGTAAAGACTGTGGAAAAGGTATATCTGCTGACCAATATCGATGCCAGCAGAGAGCATTTTTCGATGGATCCGAAAGAGCAGCTTGCGGCAGTGAAGGACGTGCGTGCGGCAGGGCTTGCCATGCTCGGAAATTTCCATTCCCACCCGGAGTCACCGTCAAGGCCTTCAGAAGAAGATAAGCGTCTGGCTTATGACTCGACTGCGGAATATCTGATTTTGTCTTTGATGGAGCCGGGAAATCCGGTGTTAAAGGCATTCGGCGTGGATGCAGAGAAAAACGTTACCGTGCATGAGATCGAGATTGTATAAAGACAATAAGAAATGAAAAAATAAAAGAAATGAAAGAGATCACATGATCTGGTGAAAACACCGGGTCATGTGTTTTTTTTGACTTCCCGTAGTTTCATTTGAAAAATAAGGAAAAAGTCTATAAACATACTTTACAAATAGGTTAATATGTAATATAATTGCATCATTAAGTCAGAGGAGGAAAATCATGGAAGAGAATTTCAGAAAAAAATTAGGTATTCTTACAATTACAGCGGCATTAACGGTGACAGCAGCAGGATGCGGCAGCATGATTTTTGCCAAAGACAGAGAAATCACGGACACGGAAGGGAATGGAAAGATCACGATCACAAATGTTTCCTATGATCCGACCCGTGAATTCTATGAAGTATACAATGGATTATTTGAAAATTACTATAAAGAGACCTATGGCGTGGATGTGGACGTCGTGCAGTCACACGGTGGCTCCGGAAGTCAGGCGCGTTCCGTTGTGGAAGGTGCCGAGGCGGATGTAGTAACACTTGCGCTGGCACATGACGTTTCACTGCTCGGGCAGTTTGGAATGATCGATGACGGATGGGAGGAAGAACTTCCGGATGCGTCCGCACCGTACACATCAACGATCGTATTTCTGGTCAGAGAGGGCAATGATAAACAGATCGCAGACTGGGATGATCTGGTGAAACCGGGCATGGATGTCATCACGCCGGATCCGAAGAGCAGCGGCGGCGCAGGCTGGAATTTCCTTGCGGCATGGAATTATGCGATAAAGACCTATGACGGAGACGAGGCGAAGGCAAAAGAGTTTGTAAAACAGTTATACGAGAACGTGACAGTTATGGACTCAGGTTCAAGAGGTTCTACAACAACTTTCGTGGAAAACGGACAGGGCGATGTGCTGATCGCATGGGAAAATGAGGCGCTTCAGACGATGAAAGAATATCCGGGCAGCTATGAAATCGTTTACCCGGGCACCAGTATTCTGGCACAGCCGAGCGTGGCAGTTGTGGATGAAAACGCGAGAAAAGACGGTACAGAGGAAATAAGCAGAGACTATCTTTCCTATCTTTATTCAGACGAGGCACAAGAACTGATCGCAGAAAACGGTTTCCGCCCGGTGAATGAAGAGATTTTAAACGAGCATGCCGATGAATTTCCGCAGGATATGGAACTTTGCACGATCGATGATTTTGGCGGATGGGACGCTGCGTACGCAAAGTTTTTCGCGGATGACGGCATATTTGATGAGATCTACCTTGGAGGCGAATAAAATGGCAGCAAAGAAGACAAAAGCCACCCGGGTGATCCCGGGATTCGGGCTGACACTTGGCATCACGATCGCAATGCTTTCGGTACTGGTACTGATCCCACTTGCGTCCGTGCTCATCTATTCCTTTCGCTTAAGTCCTGCGGAATTTTTTCATCTGGTCACCACACGCATTGTAAAAAATGCGCTGATCACGAGTATCGTCTGTTCCGCGATCGCGGCAGTCATCAACTGTATTTTCGGTGTGATCCTCGCGTGGGTGCTGGTCCGCTATGAATTTCCGGGAAAACGATTTCTTGACGGGCTGATCGAGCTGCCGTTCGCACTGCCGACCGCAGTGGCAGGCATTACGCTTTCCAAAATGTATTCGGATACCGGAATGATCGGAAAGCCGCTTGCAGCGCTCGGGATCAAGGTTTCCTATACCAAGGTCGGACTTACGATCGCGCTGGTATTTGTCGGGATCCCATTTGTGGTGCGGGCAATACAGCCGATATTGGAGAAGCTGGACGGACAGTATGAGGAGGCTGCCTACATGCTTGGCGCGTCCCGAAGACGTACTTTTATAAAGGTGATCCTGCCGGAACTTCGCCCGGCGCTGCTGACCGGATTTGGTCTGGCATTTGCAAGAGGCATTGGCGAATATGGCAGCGTGATCTACATATCCGGCAACAGCGCGAAAGAGCACACACAGGTTATTTCCTATGTGATCATGCAGAAACTGAATTATCTGGATTACGCATCGGCAACCGCGATCGCGCTTGTGATGCTTATCATTTCATTTTTATTGCTTTTATTCGTAAATATCATACAGATACGCCAGTCAAGGCGTACCAATTATGTTTAGGAGGGATGCAGCATGAATACGACGCACAGAGAGGAAAGCAAGGCAGTAAAGATCGTACTCATTACGATCAGTGTGCTGTTTTTAGTGCTGATGCTGGTTCTTCCACTGCTTTCCGTTGTGATAAATTCATTGCGGGAGGGCATAAAGTTCTATTTTGAATCCCTTTCCACCGAATATGTGCGGTCTGCCTTAAAAGTGACATTTCTTGCCACAATCTGGGCAGTCGCAGTCAATACCTTTTTTGGAATCGCGGCATCCTGGCTGCTCACAAAGTTTTCCTTTAAAGGAAAACAGTTTTTGGCAACACTGATCGATATCCCGTTTTCCATTTCACCGGTCATCGCCGGACTTGCGTTTCTCATGACGTTCGGAAGACTGGGCTGGGCATCCGGCATCATCGACCGCATCAATGCCTTTTTCGGAACAGACATAAAGATCGTTTTTGCGCTGCCCGGTGTGGTGCTCGCAACGATATTTGTAACTTTTCCGTTTGTGTCGCGGGAACTGATCCCGGTACTGAACGCGGAGGGAAAAGAAGAAGAGGAAGCGGCGGCGCTCATGGGAATGAAAGGCTTTACCATATTCCGGAAGATCACGTTTCCGCATATCCGCTGGGCACTGCTTTATGGAATTATCTTATGTACCGCGCGTGCGCTCGGAGAATTCGGGGCGGTCAATGCGGTTTCCAAGACCAGAGGGAAAACGTTTACACTGCCGCTTGAGATTGACGCACTCTATTTATCCGGCTCAGCGGATTCGACGACAGCGGCGTTTGCGGCATCTTCGATCTTGGTCATCATTGCGATCGTGGTGCTGATCCTTAGAAACATCATGGAATACAAGGCAAAGAACAAATAACGCATTCCAGGGAGGAGACTTATGTACGTTGAATTAAAAAACATCAATAAAAATTATGGCGACTTCAAAGCATCCCGGGATGTGAACTTCGGAATCGAGAAAGGAAAGCTGGTCGCGCTGTTAGGACCGAGCGGCAGCGGAAAGACCACGATCCTCCGTATGATCGCCGGACTTGAGACACCGGATGAGGGAGATATCATCATTGACGGAAAGCGTGTCAATGAAGTGCCGGCTTCCAAACGCGGGATCGGCTTTGTGTTCCAGAGTTACGCGCTGTTCCGTTACATGACTGTATACGATAATATCGCGTTTGGCCTTGAGATCTTAAAGGTTCCGAAGAAAGAGATCAAAGAGCGGGTGACGGAACTGATTAAACTGACCGGGCTGACCGGTATGGAAAAGCGTTATCCGAATCAGCTCTCGGGCGGACAGAGGCAGCGTGTCGCGTTTGCGCGGGCGCTTGCGCCGAATCCGACACTTTTGCTTCTGGATGAACCGTTTGCGGCGATCGATGCGAAGGTGCGCCACGAGCTGCGGAGCTGGCTGAAAGAAATGATACATAAAGTCGGGATCACGAGTATCTTTGTCACCCATGACCAGGATGAAGCAGTTGAGGTGGCGGATCAGATCATCGTGACGAACCGGGGCAGGATCGAGCAGCTCGGGACACCGATCGAGATCTACAAGGAACCGGAAACGCCGTTTGTGGCGACCTTCATCGGAGAATCGAGCAGAGTGGAAGACTACCACAAGCTCCGTGGATTTGAAAAAGGCGATTATAAGGGCGCGATCATCCGGCCGGAATTTGTGGAGGCATTTAAAAGCGATAACGTCAAATTTAAAAATATCATTGATTACTCGGAGGAAGGAACGATCGAGGACATTTCGTTCCGTGGCAACTGCCTTGAACTGGTCTTAGATGTAAACGGCATAAGACTTACGACCAGGCGCTCCTTAGAGCGGCGGCCGGTGCATCTCGGTGAAAAGATGCGGGTGGTGGTTTACCGCCTGTATGCCTATGACGATGAAAAATCCTATCTTTTAGAAAATGCGGAGTTAAAAGGGAAGGAGGTTGTGACACTCTGATGGAACAACAGCTTGAAAGAAAAAAGATAACGACCGATGTACTGATCATCGGCGGTGGAACGGCGGGCTGCTATGCGGCGCTCACCATCAGTCGGAATTCAGAGCTTTCCGTACTGATCGCCGAAAAAGCAAATATTAAGCGCAGCGGCTGTCTTGCGGCGGGTGTAAATGCAATCAATGCCTACATCGTGGATGGCAGAACGCCACAGGACTATGTGGACTATGCCACAAAGGACGCGGCAGGTATCGTGCGGCAGGATCTGCTGCTTTCGGCGGCGGAGCACTTTAATGAGACCACACAGGACATGGAGCGTCTCGGACTGGTCATTTTAAAGGATGAAAATGGAAACTATGTTGCAAGAGGAAACCGTAACATCAAGATCAATGGAGAGAACTTCAAGCCGATCCTTGCAAAAGCGGTGGGCGAAGCCAAAAATGTCAGCGTGTTAAACCACATCAACATTACCGATCTTCTGGTGGAAAACGGCAGCGTGTACGGAGCCGTTGGATTTTCCGTAAAAGAACCGGCTGCCTATGAAATACATGCGAAAGCGGTTCTTGTTGCGACAGGCGGAGCGGCCGGGTTATACAAACCGAACAATCCTGGATTTTCCAGACATAAGATGTGGTATCCGCCGTTTAACACCGGAGCCGGATATGCAATGGGTATCCGCGCAGGTGCAGAGATGACATCCTTTGAGATGCGCTTTATCGCACTGCGGTGTAAGGATACGATCGCGCCGACCGGAACGATTGCGCAGGGTGTCGGTGCAAAGCAGGTCAATGCGAGAGGTTTTGTCTATGAAGACAAATACGGGCTTACGACCAGTGAGCGTGTCTATGGAACGGTAAAGGAAAATCAGCTGGGCAACGGACCGTGTTATTTAAAGACCAGCGTGATAAGAAAAGAGCAGGACGAGGAACTTTTAAAGGCGTACTTAAATATGGCGCCGAGCCAGACCTTAAAATGGATCGAGAGCGGAAAAAATCCGAGCGAACAGGATGTGGAGATCCAGGGAACCGAGCCTTATATCGTGGGTGGTCATACCGCGAGCGGTTACTGGGTGAATACAAATCGTGAGACAACGATCCACGGTCTGTATGCGGCAGGAGATGTTGCGGGAGGCTGTCCGCAGAAATATGTGACCGGAGCACTGGCAGAAGGCGAGCTTGCGGCACTTGACATTGTGAAAAAACTGACAGATCAGGATGCGCCGCAGACATTTGCAGAAAGTGGTGCGGCAGAAGAAGTGATAAAGGGCTATGAGGCTGCGTTACACGCAAATACCGGTATGTATACGATCGAAGAGCTCGAGGAAGCCATGCAGAAAGTCATGGATGAATATGCGGGTGGAATTTCCGCAAATTACCAGTTCAACGAAAAACAGCTGGATCTGGCGGAAGAGAAGATCGAAAAACTGGCGAAGCTTGCAGAGGAAGCTGCGGCTGGCAATATGCATGAACTTTTATTTGCGTATGAATTGAAAGAGCGCCTTACCGTCTGTCAGGTGCTGATCGCACATCTGCGGGCAAGAAAAGAGACGCGCTGGCATTCATTTAATGAAAATCTGGATTATCCGGATACAGACAAGGCATTTGAAAAATATGTCAATTCCCGCATGGAGGATGGAAAAGTAAAGATCATCCTGCGTGACATCGTAAAGGAGGCGGAATATGAGCATCAGAATGAATGAAGCACGCTGCATCGGATGCGGCAGATGTGCGGAGGTTTGTCCGGGGACGCTGATCGAACTGCAGAATAAAAAGGCAGTCATGTGTTACCCGAAAGACTGCTGGGGCTGTGTCTCCTGCGTAAAGGAATGTCCGGTGGGCGCCATCGACTTTTTCCTTGGAGCCGATATCGGCGGTGTGGGAAGTACGATGCATGTGGAAAGCGAAGGAGATATTCTTCATTGGAAAATAAATAAACCGGATGGAACCTGTAAAGTGATCGATATCAACCGAAAAGACTCCAACCGATACTAAAAAAGAAAGGTGAAAACATATGAGTGGATTATCACATTTGGATGCCTTAGAGGCAGAAGCAATCTACATTATCCGGGAAGTCGCAGCAGAATGCGAAAAACCGGTCATGCTCTATTCAATCGGAAAGGACAGTTCCGTTATGCTCCATCTGGCGATGAAGGCATTTTATCCGGAGAAGCCGCCATTTCCGTTTCTCCATGTCAACACGACCTGGAAATTCAAAGAAATGATCGAGTTCCGTGACAAGACCGCAAAGGATCTGGGCATTGAGATGCTTGAATATATCAATGAGGACGGTGTAAAGCGCGGGATCAACCCGTTTGACCACGGCTCTGCGTATACCGACATCATGAAGACACAGGCATTAAAGCAGGCATTAAATAAATACGGTTTTACGGCAGCGTTCGGCGGCGGGCGTCGTGACGAGGAAAAGAGCCGTGCGAAAGAGCGTATCTTCTCTTTCCGAAATGCAGCACAGGCATGGGATCCGAAAAACCAGAGACCGGAAATGTGGAAGTTATACAATACCGAAATCAATAAGGGTGAGAGCATCCGTGTGTTCCCGATCTCAAACTGGACAGAAGCAGATATCTGGCAGTACATAAAACGTGAAAATATTCCGATCGTTCCTTTGTATTTCGCGAAGGAGAGACCGGTGGTTTATCGCGACGGCAACATTATTATGGTAGATGATGACAGAATGCGTTTAGAACCTGGTGAAGTACCGGAAATGAAAAAAGTACGTTTCCGTACACTCGGCTGTTATCCGCTCACCGGCGGTATTCTTTCTGAGGCGGATACCTTAGACCAGATCATTGAGGAGACTTTAAGTTCGGTAGAATCCGAACGAACCAGCCGTGTGATCGACAAAGACGGCGGAGCGGCAAGCATGGAAAAGAGAAAGAGGGAGGGATATTTCTAAATGAGCGGATTATTGAAATTTATCACATGCGGAAGTGTGGATGATGGAAAATCAACCCTGATCGGACATATATTGTATGATTCAAAACTGCTGTACGCGGATCAGGAAAAGGCACTGATCTTAGACAGCAAGGTGGGATCGAGAGGCGGAAAGATCGATTACTCACTGCTTCTGGACGGTTTGATGGCAGAGCGTGAACAGGGGATCACGATCGATGTTGCGTACCGTTATTTTACAACCGATAAGCGCAGCTTTATCGTTGCGGACACACCGGGACATGAGGAATATACCAGAAACATGGCAGTAGGCGCCTCCTTCGCGCAGCTTGCGATCATTCTGATCGATGCAAAGCAGGGTGTTTTGGTGCAGACCAGACGTCATTCGAGAATCTGCGCGCTGATGGGAATCGAGCATTTTGTGTTTGCGGTAAACAAGATGGATCTTGTAAATTACAGTGAGGAACGTTTCCGTGAGATCGAGGCGGATATCCATGAACTGGAAAAGAGCCTTGGTCTTAAGGATGTCTATATTATCCCGGTCAGTGCCACAGAGGGTGACAACGTAACGAAAAAATCTGAAAACATGAACTGGTACACCGGAGAGGCGATCCTGCCGTATCTGGAAGAGGTAGACGTCACAGAGACAGAGACCAATTCCGTATTTTATCTGCCGGTGCAGCGTGTTTGCCGTCCGAGCCATGAGTTCCGCGGATTTGAAGGTCAGGTCGAGAGCGGTACGGTAAAGGTAGGCCAGACTTTGTATACACTGCCAAGCCATGAAGCGGCAAACGTAAAATCCATTCTGGTCGGGGATAAAGAGTCCGATCAGGCAGTGGCAGGACAGCCGGTGACGATCCAGCTTGACAAAGAAGTGGATGTCAGCCGTGGCTGCGTTCTGACCGATGATGAAAAGCTTCCGGTTGCAAAAGATGTCACAGCTGCGTTGCTCTGGATGGATGATGAAAAACTGACTGCCGGAAAAGAGTATCTTGTGAAACTCGGAACGACCAGAATACCTGGTGTTGTAAAGGAAATCCAGTATAAGATCGATGTCAACACAGGAGAACATTTAACAGCGGAAAGTCTGGACAAAAATGAGATCGCAGTCTGCACACTGGAATTTGCGGAAAAGATCGTGGTAGATGAATTTAAGAAAAACAAGACACTGGGCGAGCTGATCTTAATTGATCGTGTCAGCCACATGACATCTGCCTGCGGCGTTGTGAAGAGCGTGGATGAGAACGGGGAAAAACCGTATTTTGCAAAGGACGATATCAAGATCGGCGGATATATCTTTGAGGAATTTTATTTCAACCTGGAAAATGCATCCCTTTTGAAGACCGGCGGAGAAGAAAAGACCTATCATGTCGGTGATGAGGTGCCGGTGGAAGGAAACAGCTTCAAATATCCGGATTACTTCGATATCCTGTCTGTTGAGAGCGGGGCGGCAGTTTTGATCCGTAACCGGAAGATCGAGGATATCGTACCACTTTCGGATTATCAGTACATAGGTCTGCCAATCCTGGATGAAAAGGGATTTGCGCTTAAAATTGGTGTTAAGGCAGAACTGGACGCGTACTTAAAGGAGTATCAGGGACTGCAGAAGTCTGAAAAAGTGGAATTCCATGATAAATGGAGCCGCTTTGAGACGTACCGCCGTATCGTGTGTACCGATAATTTCTGGATGATCTGATACGCTTTCGCAGCATAAAAATTTAAGAATTTTCACATAGACTTTGTTTTTTTCGTGTGCTATACTTTTTATTACATTGAGAGAGCGAAAATACAGTAATGAAAGGGGGAGTACGCGAATGACAGACAGTGAATTACTGCTTGCGGTTTACGAGGGCATGTCGGAACTGAACCAGCGGACAGCAAAGCTGGAACAGGGTATGACGGAAGTAAAGCAAGACGTGGCAGATCTGAAGCAGGACATGACAGAAGTAAAGCAAGACGTGGCAGATCTGAAACAGGATGTGACAGAAATGAAACTTTCTCTGGAAAACGAGACCAATCACAACATTCAGCTTCTGGCAGAGAATCATTGTGACCTCGTAGATAAGCTGAATCAGGCGATTCCGGTGGCGGATAAGGCACTTCTGAATGAAGTGCAGATATCCGGTTTAAGAATACGTGTGGACAGCCTTGAAAAAGAAGTCGCTGAAATGAAAGACAGAATCGCGTAAAAAAATAAGCTCCGGCATTTGCCGGAGCTTATTTGGATTAACAACCGAGGTTAAAATATTTACAGATCTTGTTGAATAACTCGGAACAGCTATTAAAATTGAAACACATAGTTTTGTCCTCCTTATTTTTAGATTTTATTTTGTATGTGTTAGCTAAGCACAATAGAATTGTAACAATTCTGTAATATATTCGCAATAGGAGATCACTGGAAATGAGAAAATTACTTGTCACAGGCGGAACCGTATTTGTCAGCAGATATGTCGCGGAGTATTATGCGAAGAAAGGAGACGAAGTCTACGTTTTAAACCGGAATCACCACACGCAGCCGGAAGGAACAACGTTGATTGAGGCTGACCGGAGAGATCCGGGTGATGTGTTGAAATCCCACGATTTTGATGCGGTTTTGGATATCACGGCATATAATGGCGCAGATATTGCAGGACTTCTTGGCGGACTCGGACATTTTGGTACCTATATTATGATCAGTTCGAGTGCGGTATACCCGGAAACGGCAAAACAGCCGTTTTCAGAGTCGGAGACGCCTGGAGTGAACACCTACTGGGGTGCGTATGGAACCGATAAGATTGAAGCGGAGCAGGAACTGCAAAAGCGTGTACCGGAAGCATATATTCTGCGTCCACCGTATCTGTACGGCCCGATGAACAATGTCTACCGCGAGGCTTTTGTGTTTGAGTGCGCAGATAAAGACCGTGCCTTTTATGTTCCGCGCGATGGTGAGATGGGACTGCAGTTTTTCCATGTGCGGGATCTGTGCCGTTTTATGGATATCTTACTGGAGAAAAAGCCCGCGCAGCATGTTTTCAATGTCGGAAATGACGAGATGGTAAGTATCGCAGACTGGGTCACCGCCTGCTATAACGCGGCAGGAAAAACGCCGGAGCTGATCCCGGTGCGGGAGCCGGTAGAACAGCGGAACTATTTCAGCTTTTATGACTATGAGTATCGTCTGGATGTATCTGCACAGAAACAGTGGATGCCGGACACAATGCTGCTTGCGGATGGATTGAAAGAAGCGTATGAATGGTATCAGACGCATGCAGACTGCGTAAGGCGTAAGGATTTTATTTCTTATATTGATGAACATTTTGTTTAAGAGCAATATTTTGCATCATACCAAAACAGATGCCACAGGACATAGAGAAAGGGATATGACGTTTGCCATATCCCTTTTCGCGTTAAGCCTGTGCTTTGTTTTCTTCTTTATTTCCCGAACCGGTGAGGATAACCACCGTTGCAAGGATGCAGACAAAGCCGATGATATCCGCGATCGTAAAAGCGGTATGCAGCCATAAAAAGGAAATGACTGTTGCGGAGACAGGTTCCAGGGCTCCGATCAAAAGCGCCTTGTCCGGACCGATCACGCTGACCCCCTTTAAAAAGCAGAGGAATGCCATGGTGGTGCCGATCAGAATAATGAGGATCAGCACAAAGATCCCTTTTTTGTCCAGAGGAACATAGAAATGCCACGGTCTGCCGAGTGCGGTAAAAGCAACACCACCGATCAACATGCCAAATCCGGTGACGATCTGACTGCCCCAGGTGGCAACCAGACGCTCAGACAGCGTGGAATAAAATACGGCAGCCAGCGCAGCGCAGATTCCCCAGAAAAGACCGCCTTTCGACAATACCATCTGGGAAGGATTTCCGTGTGTGGCGATCAAAAAGACACCGAGGAGCGCCAGCGCAATGGAAAAGATTTCTTTTACCTCCGGCTTTTTCTTTTTGGAAATACAAACAAAGAACGGTACCATAACGACACTTAAAGTCTGCAGTACAGTGGCAGTCCCGGAGTTGGAATTCTCAATGGCGGACAGATATGCATACTGACAGAACAAAAGTCCCAGGATGGCAAAAACAATGAGATGCAGAGTGTCCTTTTTGTTTTTAAAGATCGCAAATGCCTCGCCCTTTTGCCGGATGAGCGAGAGCACAAGCAGAAAAGCTCCGGCGCCAAGCATACGGACCATCGTAAGCCATGCCGGATTCAGATTGTAATTCATAAAAAGGTACTGGCTCATGGTTCCGGAGAGCCCCCAGCTGATCGCACCGGTACTTGCGATGAGCATACCCTTATAATAATTTTTTCCCTGATTCATGAAAAAGATCTCCTTTGTACTGTAAAATCCTAAATTCGCAATGCATATTTTAGCAGAAAAATAAAAAAAATGAAACCACAAATAACAGAAAAAGGTATTATAGTTGTTGGAGGAACTGAAAGATGAAACAGATATTAAAAAAGATATGGACAGACAAAGGAATTTTATTCCTGGTATTGATGGTAATCTATATGGTACCGGCATTTTTCTTAAACGGTTATTATAAGCAGGTGATACTTGCGGCGGGCTATATCTCAATGATTTATTTTTACATACATATGCATTAGTCAGATGACGAAAGTGTTTTGAAAAAATGGGGAGTATAAAATGAGACAGAAGTATGGGGGATTATGAGGTTACATTCCCGGATGGAAATGTCTATTATATAGATAAAGAAAGCAGTTATTATTGGGGGATCATGCGTGAGGAAGAAGCCGCCGGGTCTGCCGCAGCAATATTAAACAGTATGGGTATAACGGATACCGAAGAAGAGACATTAGATTTGGTATCTACCGTGCCAATGCATACACTGGTGGATGCTCCGGACGCAAAGTACAGCCCGGAACTGATCCGTTCTGCGTTACTCATCTACCAGTCTTATTACGAGGAAAGCAGCATCTGGGACAGTGAAGATATGATATTTCGTATAACCGTTTTTTTATGGTTCGCGCAGGCGTTTATACTCTGTATGCTGGAATTCTGGATGGAGCTTGAACTGTTTAAGCTTTCCTGGCATATCTATTATATGACGAAGGATACTTCACCACAGCTGGAACCGTCGGATAGTTACCGGACATTAAATATGGCTGTTCTGGTGGCTGGTATGATCGTTTGATTTTTTGATAAAAGAAAAAATTGACGGGCGGCAGAAGGACATTTATACTGATTAGGAAAATAAATGGCAGTTTGCCGTTTTTATCATACAGACGAAAGAAGAACAAAAAGCATGAACGGAACATTTTACGGCATCGGTGTCGGGCCCGGGGATCCGGAACTTATCACAGTAAAAGCATATCGCGCGATCAGTGCGTGCGGGACACTGGTATTTCCTTCCAAAACAAAAGAAAACTGCTACGCTTATCAGATCGCGGCGCAGATCTGTCCGGAAATCGACAAAAAAGAACTGCTCTTTTTTGATTTCCCAATGAAAAAAGATAAAAAGGAGCTGGCAAAGGTCCATGACGCGATCTATGAAAAGATCGGCAGGCGGCTTGCAGCCGGCGTGGATGTGGCATTTCTTACGATCGGAGATCCGATGGTCTATTCGACGTTTGGCTATATCAAAAAGCGGGCAGCGGCGGATCAGAAAGAGGTGTGTACCTTAAGCGGCATACCTTCCTTCTGCGCGGCGTGCGCAAGGCTTGGCATTGCGCTGGGCGAAGGAAAAGAACAGATCCATATCATTCCGGGATCTTATGAGATCGAGGAGAGCCTCGGACTGCCGGGAACAAAGGTATACATGAAAGCGGGGAAAAAGCTCTCCGAACTAAAACAGATGCTTTTAACGGAAGATGCCAGAGCAAAGTGGGAGGTTTACGCCGTTTCCAACTGCGGGATGCCGGACGAAAAACTGTTTTACAGTGCAGAGAGCCTGACATCGGAAGAAGGATATCTGACGTTAGTCATTGTAAAAGAGAAAAAGCGATAAGATCTGTCGTCATTTTGCACAGGCCTTTTCGGGGATTTCATGCGCAGAATCACCAAAAATCGGGGCGTGCGGGAATCCGTCTTACCGAAACAGCAAAAATCTGCTAAAATAGGTAATGAAGGAGTGTGTAAAATGTTTGAAGTAGGAGATTATCTGATTTATGGTTTGAATGGAGTATGCAGAGTAGAGGCAGTAGGAACAATGGAAATGTCCGGAATGCCAAAGGACAGATTGTACTACACGCTGATACCGGTTTACCAGTCGGGATGCCGGCTTTTCACGCCGGTCGACAATGTCAAAACGGTAATACGTCCGTTGGTGTCACGCGAGGAAGCGCTTGCGTATATCGACCGGATGCCGGAGGCGGAAACGATCTGGATCCCGGACGAAAAGCGCAGAGAGACTTTGTATAAAGAAGTGGTCAGAAAATGTGACCCGGCAGAGTGGATCAGAATCATTAAGACCCTGTTCTTACGGAAAAAAGCACGCATTCAGGCGGGAAAAAAGGTGACGTCCGGGGATGAAAAATATCTGCGGATCGCGGAAGAAAATCTTTATGGCGAATTTGCCATGGCACTTGATATGACAAAAGAAGAGACAGAAAAATATGTGATAGAACGGGTGAAAAGCGCAGAGGAAAAGAGCGCGGTGACAGCATCCGAGTAAAAAAGCGGGGAGAAGTTATGCATTGTATAGGAATTGATCTTGGAACGACAAACAGTCTGGTCAGCTACTGGGATGAGACAGAGGGAAAGGTAAAACTGATCCCGAATGAATTTGGAGACACGTTAACGCCTTCGGTCGTCGGATTCCCGAAAGGAGCGGAGGTCTTAGTCGGAAAAGCGGCAAAGGAAATGCTGATAAATGAACCGGACCGGGCATTCCGCGAGTTCAAACGTGATATGGGAACCAAAACCAAATACCGGGTAGATAGAAAAAGTTATCTGCCGGAAGAACTCTCTTCCTTTGTACTGCGCCAGTTAAAGCAGGACGCGGAAGCTTATTTCGGGGAACCGGTAGATGAGGCGGTGATCAGTGTACCGGCTTATTTCACGGATAAACAGCGCTGTGCGACCCGCGTGGCAGGACAGCTTGCGGGACTTTCGGTAAAGCGGATCATCAATGAGCCTTCCGCAGCGGCACTTTCCTATCATGTGGATCGAATGGCAGACCACGCCATCTATCTGATCTCGGATTTCGGCGGTGGAACACTGGATATTTCGATCGTCGAAGCGTTTGATAATATTGTGGAGATCCGTGCGGTTGCCGGGGATAACAAGCTGGGCGGCAAGGATTTTAACGATGCGATCGTAGACTGTTTTTGCGCCGAAAACCGGCTGAACCGGAAAAAACTCGGCAAAGAACAGATCGAATTGCTCTATAAAGAGGCGGAGGACTTAAAAAAATGCCTTTCCGTGCAGGACTCTGTAGAGCGGAGTATTGTCCTTGACGGACAGAATATGGTACTGTCGCTTACCCGGGCGCAGTTAAAAAAGCAGGCGGATTTTGTGTTCCGGCGTATGCTCGAACCGATCCAGAAGGCTGTAACGATGAGCGGATTTTCCCTTTCTGAGATCGATCAGGTCATTCTGGTCGGCGGTTCTTCCAAGATGCCGTTAGTGCAGGAGTTTATGCGGTCGATCTTTCATGAGCGTGTGCAGGTGGACAAAAATCCGGATGAGATCATTGCCCTTGGAGTCGGAACCGCAGTCGGGATCAAGGAACGCAAGGCGGGGATCAAAGATATGCTGCTTTCGGATATCTGTCCGTTTTCGCTTGGAACCTGCGTGAGCGATGGATCTTTTGCGGTTCACATTGAGAAAAATGTGATCCTTCCATACAGCAGAACCAGGATGTATACAACGGTGGAAGATAATCAGCGGCGGATCGCGTTTCCAATCTATCAGGGCGAAAATATGATTGCGAAGGCAAATGAGCTTCTTGACGAGATACGGATTGACATTCCGCCAAGACCTGCGGGAGAGATCCAGGTGGAAGTCACATTTTCCTACGACATCAATGGGATCTTTGATGTGGATATCGAGTGCAGGGACTGCGACGTAAACATACACCGTTCTCTGGTCGTTGGAAATATGGGAATGAGCGCGGATGAACTGAAAGAGCGCAAAGACAGACTGGAAAATTTAAAGATCCAGAATGATATTGTGATGAAATCCAACTATCTTGTGTACCGCGCAAATCGTATGTATCAGGAAGCCGGGGAATCCGAAAAGCAGATTCTGCTGGAAGAAATGCGAAAATACCGGGCAATACAGCAAAATGAGACCGATCCGAAACTGCGCAGGGAAAGCATCGTAAAATTTACCATGCTGCTTGACATGTTAGAGCAGGAAAAAGAAACGATAAATGCGGATCAGTTCTGGAAGGAAGACGAATAAATTTATAAAAAATTTACCTGGAATTTACAGATTTAGAAGTATAGATTTTACCCATAACGCATATAATAATCTGATGACCTTATCAGAGGAGGTTACAATATGGATGGGAAAAATCATATGGGGAAAAAAGCCCTTGCCTTAAAAGAATGTCTTGATGATGCGGGTGTGATCTTAAAAAATGAATATGCGATCAGCCTGCTTATGTTCAAATTGAAAATGATAAATATTGAGCTGGAGCAGAAATACGCCCGCGCGGTGGTGCGTAATATTGACAGCAGGATCAAGTCCTATGACAGTATCTTAAAAAAGCTTCAGCGAAAATCCTATGACATTTCTTATGCTGCTGCAGTGGAAAAATTAAATGATATTGCAGGGATCCGGGCAGTCTGCTTCTTTGTCGATGATGTTTATGAGATCGCCGAATACTTAAAGAACCAGGGCGATCTTATACTTTTAAAGGAAAAAGATTATATCAGAGAGCCGAAGAAAAACGGTTACCAGAGCCTGCATCTGATCATGCAGGTTCCTTTTTTTGACAGAGAGAAATGTACTTACATAAAAATAGAAGTACAGCTTCGTACCGCGATCATGGATTCCTGGGCGGAACTTGATAATCAGCTCTGCTACAAGAAAGATTTCCTGAATACCGCGTATGTGGAAGAGGAATTGAAGGAATATTCGGCACTGGTGGTAAAGATGGATAAACAGATGCTTCACCTGCGGAGGCAGATCAAAGAATGTAAAAGTAAAAAATAAAAAGACCGCTTGCCGTTGCGAAAAAGCCATAGTATTATGGAAGCAGAATACAGTGACGTGAGGAGAAAAATATGATCAAAAATGTAATTCTGGATGTGGGAAATGTACTGGTAGATTATTGTTGGGAAAAACACCTGGCTTCCTTTGGATTTCCGGCGGACATTGCAGAGCGTGTGGCGAAGGCGACTGCGCTGAGTGAAGACTGGGAAGAGTATGACCGTGGTGTGCTGACGGACGCGGAGGTTTTAAACCGTTTTATTGAAAACGATCCCGGCGTGGAAAAAGAGATCCGCATGTATGTCGAAAATTTAAGCGGTGTCATAGAGGTATATCCGTATGCCGAAGAGTGGATCCGTGCGATGAAAGCGAAGGGGCTTCATGTTTATATCCTTTCCAATTACGGATCAAAGTGCTATCATGATTGCGGCAGCAAAATGGATTTCACCAAACTGGTGGACGGCGCGGTATTTTCCTGGAGGGAAAAAGTCATAAAGCCGGATGACGCGATCTATCAACTCATTCTGCGGCGTTATCAGTTAGCTGCCGGAGAATGTGTATTTTTTGATGACCGCAAAGTAAATGTGGAGGGTGCGCGCAGAAACGGCATCCTGGGTATTGTGTTTGAAAATTATGAACAGGCAAAGCAGGAGCTTTCGGTGCTGCTCGGTTAGGAGACAGCTATGGAAATGACAAGAGGAAAAGATAAACGATGTTTGACCGTCAATCTATACATGTCGCGTTACTTCTCTGGGGCTTTATTTTTTGCCTGATCGCGGCAGTATGTATGTTTGTTGGAAAAAATTTTGACAGGAAAAAAAGGAAATGGATGTTGCTGATGCAGCTGTCCACGGCAATACTTCTGTGCAGTGACGCATTTGCATGGGAATTTCGCGGAAAACCCGGAATAACCGGATATTATATCGTCCGCGTTTCAAGCATATCATCAAAAAAGCGGTGATGGGCGAAGATAAATAAGAGGGGTTATAAAAAATTCCGGATCAGGAATGATTTATAACCCCTCTGTTTTTTTCATCTTTACCTGCGGATATCCGCCAGAACGTCATTTGGGATCACGAAGGTAACACACCCCATAGACATGGGTGCGACATCGCCCTCGTTAAAGCAGATGACAACTTCACCATTTTCATTCAGATAAAAAGAAGTATCGTCAGTGATGGATTTAAAATCCCATTCCGGCATATCAGAATCCAGCCAGTAACGGACATTTTCATCCGCTGCCATCTGAGATTTCATCTGTTCTTTGATATTATCGCTGATGACGTCGATATAATCACTGTCCGCGCGAAAGAGATCCGGCAAGGATATACGTTTTCCGGTATCAAGGTCAATGGTGTAGTAATAATCCCATTCCGCACCGCTTCCGGCGGCCTGATAACAGATGAGCTTTAGGGTGAAATACTGGTCAGTTGTGGCAAGGATCTCGGATTCCATCGTCATGTTCTGATAACCCTCTTCGTTTTTCTTACTCTCTTCAAATTCAGCAATAAGCTGATCCGTGATGGCCTGGATCTCGGCATTGATCTCATCCGTTGTTTTTTTCGTCTGTTCAGAGACTGCCGGATCGGGCTGCTTAGTTGCTTCTGTATCCAAAGTGATCTCCGGTACCTGGATATTGGCGCTGTTACGGTCATCCGAATACTGATAATCCCGGAACGTAACAACCTTAACCCACTGGGACAGAAGCGGAACGCGACTCATCGCGTAAGCAACGGACTGTGAGGTGTTTGGCAGAACAGTGAGAAGAACCACAATGGCAGCAGCGGCGCCGGTAATCTTTCGCCGGAGATGGGAAGTCTGTTTCCTGCGATTTTCTTTTTTCGCCTGTTTGATCTTTTCTTTCATTGCAAGCACCTGTTCTTCGGACATGGTGTGCTCTTTATATTCCTGTTTTATCTGATCCCAGTTTTTATTTTTGTTTTCCATATGATAAAATCCTTTCTTTTGGCAGCTTTTTATGAGAATATCCGGTCATCTTTCAGACAGTTTTTTAATTTTTGCAGGCTGCGGTAGAGCCTGCTTTTTACCGTGTTGATGTTCTCGTCCATAACAGCCGCGATATCCTCAAGTTTCATATCTTCAAAGTATTTCAGTTCCACGATCATGCGGTCGCGGTCCGACAGTGTTTCCAATGCGCGTTTTAGATCGATATCCTCATAAATGTCTTCGGAATGTGGTTCTTCAGTCACAGAGTCCAGCGTTTCCTCTTTCCGCTGCCGGTAAAAAGCAAAGATCTCATTTAACATGATGCGGTAGAGCCAGGTACCGGCATATGCAGTGTCTTTTAAAGTGCCGCAGTTTTTGATCGCTTTGTACGCCCCGGTCTGTACGATGTCTCCGGCATCAGCGTCATTTTTGACGTAGCTGTATGCCAGCCGGTAGTATTGGTTGTAATTTTGTAAAAGCAGCTGCTCCACAGTGCTTTCTTTTTTCTTTTCCGTTTTTTGTATCACGAAGATGGATACCTCCTTTTCGTTGTTCTGCTTATTAGATGATAGAAACGGATAAAAAAGTTTCAAATCTTTTTAAATATTTTCAGTTGATTTCCAATTCAGATTTATCTAAAGTCTTTCGTTTGGTAGAAGAATAGTATCTATTATACAATAGATCTGCCTTTATCTGTCATTCGATTGCACAGAGGATGCTTTCCCGCCGTTTCAATAGTATCGGTAAAAGATTTATTTTTGGCAGAAATTTCAACTTTACAAAACACATGTTCGGACATATAATTACACTACGCATGCATGGTATTTGGCAAAATAAATGTACAGGAGATCCGGTGGTATGAATGAGAGAAAATATATTTGCATTGACTTAAAGTCATTTTACGCGTCAATAGAATGCGTGGAAAGAAAACTTGACCCGATGACGACGAATCTTGTTGTCGCGGATCCTGAGAGGACGGATAAGACGATCTGTCTGGCAATTACACCGGCAATGAAAAAGATGGGGATAAAAAACCGCTGTCGGGTTTTTGAAATTCCAAAAGGTGTGGATTATATTATGGCGCAGCCCCGGATGCAGAAATATATAGATTATGCGGCGGAAATCTACGAGATCTATCTGAAATATGTCTCAAAGGAAGATATCCATGTGTATTCAATCGATGAGGCATTTATGGATGTGACGGACTATCTTGGCCTGTATCATATGACCGCAAGGGAACTGGGGCAGCGGATCATGAATGATATCAGTGAAAAAGTTGGTGTGAGAGCGACATGTGGAATCGGGACGAACCTGTATCTGACCAAGATAGCACTGGACATCATGGCAAAGCATGCAACGGATTTTATCGGAGAGCTGGATGAAGAGTCGTATCGGAGATCCTTATGGTGGCACAGACCGCTGACTGATTTTTGGAGGATAGGTGCGGGAACCACAAAGAAGCTCGCAAATTACGGAATTTATACGATGGAAGATATCGCAAAAACGGATGAAGATTTTTTGTATCGGTTGTTTGGGGTAGATGCAGAATTACTGATCGACCATGCTTGGGGGAGAGAGCCGGTAACGATAGCTGATATCAAGGCATATAAGCCCGGTACGAACAGCATAACCAATGGTCAGGTTCTGGCATGTGACTATAATTATACGGATGGGGAACTGATCATAAAAGAAATGACCGATCTGCTGTGTCTGGATCTGGTCGCAAAAAAGCTGGTCTGTAAATCGATCACATTGCATGTGGGGTATTCGAATCAGCTGAATTTGAACCCTGCGCATGGTACCGTGAGTTTTAACAACGAAACAAATTCCGATATGGCTATTATTCCGGAAGTTGTCAGGCTGTATCGAAGAATCGTGAACCCGGCATTTGCAATCCGGCGTGTCAATATAACATGCAATCATGTTGTTCCGGAAGAGTATCATCAGTACAGTTTCTTTGCAGATGCGGCAACGTTAGAAAAGAATCATAAGGTGCAGGAAGCAGTGGTTGAAATAAAGAATAAGTTTGGTAAGAATGCTATTTTAAAAGGAATGAATCTGGAAAAAGCCGCGACAACGATGGAACGCAATCAGCAGATTGGCGGACATAAAGCAGGAGAGAGGGATAGGTAATGCCAAAAAGACCGAGGAATAAAATGCCGGTCAGTGACCGGGCGAAACAATTTATGCCGTTTTCAGCACTGAAAGGACTGGACGAGGCGTTAAGAGCAAAAGAGAAAATTGTTGTCCCCAAAGTGGAATTATCGCCGGAAATGGCAGAAGAGCTGGATTACAAGATGCATCTGCTTGAAAAAGGGAAAATGGTGACGGTTATTTATTTCAGCAATGGGGAGTATGTGAAAGTGACCGGGCTGGTAGCACGGATTGATGAAACGAGCCGTGTGATTCAGATTGTCAATACAAAAGTCCGGTTTGACGATATTCTGCATATCTGTGGAGAGGGAGGAGAATGACAGTAATTTGTAACGTGTAGCAGTACAGAAATATCCTGACAGAAGCGGAGTAGGTGGGTTGAAAAAATGATAACAAATATGTTATCATACAAATAAAGAAGAGAAGGCAAAGCGTAATATTAAGGACTGGTTGGAAAGGAATTGATAATATGAAAAAGTATCAGACATTTGATGAAATGTTTAATGATGACGAGATGGTGAGTCCGGAAGACAGAGAACAGATCAATTTGGAGGTGGCTTTGATTGGAAAAATGGTTGAAGCAAGGGAAGCAAGAGGTCTGTCGCAAAGGGAACTTGCGGAAATCAGTGGAGTCAAGCAGCCAGCGATTGCAAGGATAGAGAGTATGAAATCTACGCCGCAGCTTGATACACTTTTAAAGGTATTGGTTCCGCTGGGGTATACGTTAAAAATTGTTCCTTTAAAACCAAATTCACATGCTTAGATTTTGGCTTTGTATATGACATATTAAAAAAGTTCCGCAACAATCCACCTCAGTTTGACACCAATTTGACACCAAATTAGTGTAAAGATATAGCAAGATATGGCAAGTTATCCAGTTATTGGGCAGGCAAAAAAATTAAAAGTGACAGTGCTTGAAATTCCTACAAAATCAGGGAAAACAGCGAAAACACTAGGAAAATCAACGTTTTCCACTTGCATTTTCATTCCCCCCATGCTACAATAACACACAGAGTGAATGACAAGAGTCACACGAAGGGGTGCACCACCACGGGTGCAGGTTTCCTTTGTGTGACTTTTTTTGTTATAGCGACGAGGAAAAGGGAGGGATAAAAATGGTTCGAATCAATGGTGAAGATGTTTCCGCAGACGGAAAGATTTTAAAAGATTATCTGTTAGAAAACGGATATACGCTTACAACGATCGCGGTAGAGCGCAATGGGGAGATCCTTCCGAAAGCGCAGTATGAGACAGCAGTCTTAAATCCGGATGATGTGATTGAGATCGTAAGTTTTGTGGGAGGGGGCTGATCACATGGAAGAGCAAAAGCCGCCTGTTCACACGTCTGCTGCTCCGATACAGGAAATCCCGACGAAAGAGGAAATGCGTGCGGCGCTGGAACTGCGCCATACAAAAGCAGTGCAGGATAAGATCTCGGATGCGCATGTGGCGGTCTGCGGTCTCGGAGGACTGGGTTCCAATATCGCGATCGCGCTGGCGCGCTGCGGTGTCGGGCACTTGCACCTCATAGATTTTGACACGGTGGATCTTACCAATTTAAACCGGCAGCAGTATGGGATCGCGCAGCTCGGACAGCCGAAACCTGCGGCATTAAAGGAAGAACTGTTGCAGTTTGCTCCATATTGTGAGATCACGACGGATTATGAAAAGCTGACCGAAGAAAATATCGGAACTGTTGTAACAGAGCCGTTTGTCTGTGAGGCGTTCGATGCCCCGGAGCAAAAAGCGATGCTTACCAACTATGTGCTGGAGCATATGCCACAGACCTGGCTGGTCGGGGCATCCGGAATGGCGGGATATAAGAGCGGCAACACGATAAAGACGAGACATATCATGGGGCGTTACTATCTGTGTGGAGATGGTACGACCGGTATCACGGAGCATTACGGCCTGATGGCGCCCCGCGTCATGCTCTGTGCCGCGCATCAGGCAAACATGATCCTACGGCTGATCCTCGGGGAGACAGAAGTATAACAAGAAAATGAGAAAGAAGGAAAAAACAATGGAAAAGAAAGATACATTTTGTCTGGGTGGAAAGGAATTTTCTTCCCGTTTTATTCTGGGATCCGGAAAATATTCCATGGATCTGATCAAAGCGGCTGTTGATTACGCAAAGGCTGAGATCATCACACTTGCGGTACGCCGCACCAACACCAAAAAGCAGGAAAATATCTTAGATTATATCCCGGAGGGCGTTACGCTTCTGCCAAACACTTCCGGTGCGAGAAATGCGGATGAGGCAGTCCGGATCGCGCGTATGGCAAGAGAACTTGGCTGCGGTGATTTCGTAAAGATTGAGATCATGAAGGATTCCAAATATCTGCTGCCGGACAACAATGAGACGGTAAAAGCAACGGAAATCCTTGCGAAAGAAGGATTTGTCGTATTGCCGTACATGTATCCGGATCTGTATGCAGCGAGAGATCTGGTAAATGCCGGTGCAGCCGCGGTAATGCCGCTTGCGTCTCCGATCGGTTCTAACAAGGGACTTGCAACAAAAGAATTCATCCAGATCTTAATTGACGAGATCGATCTTCCGGTTATCGTGGACGCGGGCATCGGCAGACCTTCCCAGGCGTGTGAGGCAATGGAAATGGGTGCTGCAGCGGTTATGGCTAATACGGCGATCGCAACGGCCGGCGATATCCCTGCCATGGCATATGCCTTTAAGAACGCGATCGAAGCAGGACGTGCGGCGCATCTTGCCGGACTTGGAAGAGTGTTAGAGCGCGGGGCGAGTGCATCCGATCCGCTGACCGGATTCTTAAGAGACTAAAAAGAGGGTGAGAACATGGCAGAAAATAATTTTTTTATTGATTCCGATAAACTGAATGAAAAAGCGCTGGAGCGGAAACACCGCCTGGAGAACGATCCGTCTTCCCGTACAAATCATATGGAATATATGGAAGGTATGGAACGTATAGATTCTGACATCATGGACAAGGTGCTGACCGCCATGAAAGCGTACGATTACGACAAATACACGGATGCGGATGTGCGCCGTGCGCTGATGCATGAGACCTGTGATATCGAAGATTTCAAGGCACTGCTTTCTCCGGCTGCAAAGCCACACTTGGAGGAGATGGCGAGAAAAGCGAAGATCGAGACCAGCAAACATTTCGGAAATACCGTCTATATCTTCACACCGCTTTACATAGCCAACTACTGTGAAAACTATTGTATCTATTGTGGATTCAACTGCTACAATGACATCAAGCGCAAAAAGCTGAATCAGGAGGAGATCGAAAAAGAAATGAAGATTATTGCGGATTCCGGTATCGAGGAGATCCTGATGCTGACCGGTGAGAGCCGCAGCATGAGTGACGTGAAATACATCGGGGAAGCATGTAAGCTTGCCGCTAAATATTTCCGCAATGTGGGACTTGAGATCTATCCGGTCAACAGTGACGAATACCGTTATCTCCATGAGTGCGGTGCTGACTATGTGACCGTATTTCAGGAGACCTACAATTCCGACAAGTATGAGACGCTGCATCTGATGGGACACAAACGTGTCTTTCCATATCGTTTTGAGGCGCAGGAGCGCGCGATCATGGGTGGTATGCGCGGAGTCGGATTCTCCGCACTGCTCGGGCTTTCGGATTTCAGAAAAGATGCACTTGCAACGGCACTGCATGTTTATTATCTGCAGCGGAAATATCCGTATGTCGAGTATTCCCTGTCATGTCCGAGACTGCGCCCGATCATCAACAACGAAAAGATCAACCCGCTTGATGTGCACGAGAAGGAGCTCTGTCAGGTGCTCTGCGCATACCGTATCTTCCTTCCGTTTGTCGGGATCACGGTTTCTTCAAGAGAACAGGAGCATTTCAGGGATGGCATCGTAAAGATCGCGGCGACCAAGGTATCTGCCGGTGTTTCGACCGGAATCGGAGATCATGAGAGCAAATATAGCGGAAAAGAAGAAAAGGACACCGGGGATGAGCAGTTTGAGATCTCGGATGACCGCAGCTTTGACGCTATGTACCATGACATGGAGGAGAGCGGTCTGCAGCCGGTCTTAAACGATTATGTGTATGTCTAAGCCATCCTTACAAAGAAAAGACAGGATCGTATGTGTGACGAACCGGCATCTGGCAGAAGATTTTCTTCCCCAGGTGGAAAAAGTGGCGGCAATGGGGATACAGACGATCATCCTGCGCGAAAAAGATTTAAAAGCGGCAGAGTACGAAAAGCTGGCGCGGGAGGTGCTTTTGATCTGCGAAAAATATCAGACGAAGTGTATGCTGCACAATTTTTCGGAAGTCGCGGAAAAGCTGTGGCAGGATAAAACGATCTACCAGCCGGCGGGGCTTCATCTTCCGATCGGGAAATTTCTCGCGCTGACGGAAGAACAAAAAAAGCAGATCCCACTGCTTGGCGTGTCTGTCCATTCACTGGATGAAGCAAGACAGTGTGAGCGTCTTGGTGCGTCCTATGTGACCGCCGGGCATATTTTCGTGACGGACTGTAAAAAGGGCGTTCCGCCGCGCGGGCTTTCCTATCTTCGGGAGATTTGTGCGGGTGTGAATATACCGGTGTTTGCGATCGGTGGGATCCATGCGGATAATATGGCGTCCTGTCTGGATGCCGGTGCAGATAAGGTCTGCATGATGTCGAACCTCATGAAAATTTAAAAAGCCTGAAAAATCGGGGGCGGATATTGCTCCCGATTTTTTCGTATGCTATGATAGGAAATAAGAAAAAGTTATAAATAAAAAGGAAAAGGCAGTTGAATCCATGTTACCACAAGATTTTGCAGTACGAATGAAAGACATGTTAAAAGAGGACTATGATGCGTTTTTAAAAAGCTATGAGAACGAAAAATATCAGGCGCTGCGCGTAAATCCGTTAAAGGCCAAAGATGCGGCAGTCGAAGAAAAAGCGCCGTTTTCGCTGACGAAGGTTCCGTGGGCGGCACACGGATTTTATTATGACAGTGCAGACCAGCCGGGCAAACATCCGTATCACGAGGCGGGCGTGTATTATATCCAGGAGCCGAGCGCCATGGCACCGGCAGAATATTTAGAGGCAAAGCCGGGCGAACGGATCCTTGATCTATGTGCGGCACCGGGCGGAAAGAGCACACAGATCGGAGCGGCATTAAACGGTGAGGGACTTCTTATTTCCAATGAGATCCATCCGGCGCGTGCAAAGATCTTGTCGGAAAATATCGAGCGTATGGGCATCCGAAATGCGATCGTGACAAATGAGACACCGGAACATCTCTCAGAGATTTTCGTGGAGTACTTTGACCGGATCCTTGTGGACGCACCGTGTTCCGGGGAAGGAATGTTCCGCAAAAACGAGGATGCAATGACAGAGTGGAGCAAAGAGAATGTCACATTCTGCGCCGAAAGACAGGATGGAATCCTGTCCCATGCGGCGTCCATGCTGCGCCCGGGCGGGCGGTTAGTCTATTCTACCTGTACCTTTGCGCCGGAGGAAAATGAGGGATCGATCAGCCGTTTCCTTGAAAAACACCCGGAGTTTTCGATCGTGGCGGTGGAGAAAAAAGACAGAATGTCAGCCGGCGTGCCGGAGTGGATCCCCAGTCCGGCGGATGGCATCGGGCATACGATCCGCTTGTGGCCGCACAGATTAAAAGGGGAGGGGCATTATCTGGCTGTCTTAAAAAAAGCCGGAGAGCTTCCGGATGATTATCGCGGTGGATGCAGAAGCGGAGAGCAGACGGGCTTAAAAGAAAAAGACTGCAAAGAGTGCATGGAATTTCTGGATACTTATTTCAAAAAGAAACCGACGGGGATTCTGGTGAAATTCGGAGACCAGATCTATCTGGCACCGGAGGGCGCGCCTTCTTTGAAAGGGTTAAAAGTGCTTCGGCCGGGACTGCACCTTGGCACCGTAAAAAAGAACCGGTTTGAGCCATCCCACGCGCTTGCGCTTGCGTCAAAGGCATCCGATGTGACATACAGCACAGATCTTCCTTCGGATGGGGCAGAGATCCGCGCTTACTTAAACGGTCAGACGATAAACCGCGAGGGAGAAAAGGGCTGGTATCTGATCACTACAGACGGGTACAGCATCGGCTGGGGCAAACTTGCCGGCGGTATCATGAAGAATCATTATCCGAAAGGCCTGCGGAAGAACTGGTAACATATGGTTTGAGGTTTATTTAGAAAAAATTTAGAATCTATCCTCTCTTTCTTTCGCTTTTTATGGTATTCTGAGTAAAATGATAAAGAAGGAGTTGATTTTATGTTGCAGAATCTTGCAACTCTCGAAGAAAGTATCCTGCTTGGGATACAGAGCAATCTGAGAAATGAATGGCTGACGCCTGTTTTCATATTTATTACAAGACTTGGAAATGGCGGTTTTATATGGATACTTGGTTCCATTCTGCTTCTTGTGCCAAAGAAAACCAGAAAGATCGGGGTGATGGCGCTGGCGGCACTCGCAGGTTCCGTTCTGATCGATAATGTGATACTGAAAAATGTGGTTGCGCGGACAAGACCTTATGAGGTGATTGGAGGTCTGACTTCGCTCATTGGAATACAGAAGGATTTCTCATTCCCGTCGGGACATACCGGGAGCTCTTTTGCGGTGGCGGTGGTCATGTTCCGCGGACTTCCTAAAAAATTTGGCGTACCGGCACTGATCCTTGCGTTTTTGATCGGATTTTCCAGACTCTATGTGGGTGTGCATTATCCGTCGGATGTGCTTGGAGGAGCGCTGATCGGAACAGGGATCGCGCTGTTTGTCGGCTGGATCGGATCAAAAAAATTTACTTAGTTTTTACCCCAATTTTTCAAAAACACGATAGTTTCTCCCTTTCTTTACTGATACAGTAAAATACAGAAATATCAGAAAGAAAAGAAGGTAAGGAATATGGGTCAGGTAACTTATAATGAAATGAAAAATTTAGAAGAAGTAAACGAATATATCCGCCAGGGCAACGAGATGCCCGGGGCACTGGGCTTTACGGATCATTCCACGGAACACGCGCTCATTGTGGCAACAAAGGCGGGAAAGATCTTACAGAAATTAAATTATGGGAAACGTGATATCGAGCTTGCAAAAATAGCCGGATATCTGCATGATCTCGGAAACTGCATCAACCGTACGGATCACGCGCATCTTGGCGCGCTCCTCGCAAAGGACATTTTAAAAGAGTGTGGCGGAACTATACGGAGATCGCGCTTGTCATGAACGCGATCGGTTCGCATGATGAAAAGACTGGATGCGCGGTCAATCCGATCTCGGCGGCGCTGATCCTCGCGGACAAGACTGATGTGCAAGCGTGCGGCGGAAGTGCTTGGAATGCGGTTTAAAATGACGGCAAACGGAAATAAGATCTGTTAATTTCATAGGTTTACATCTGGACAAGACACCTGTCAACATAATTGTTTGACAGGTGTCTTGTCAGTTAAAAAGAAACGTGCTATAATACACAAAATCGCAGGCGTTTGAAAAATAAAGAAAACGAGGTGTGCGTCAGTGTAGGAAGATAAAAGCGCGCGATAGTTCCTTTGGGCAGTTGCCCTTCACTGGCAAAAGAAGAATATGAAAACAGATATTTTAATTATTGGAAGCGGATGTTCCGGACTTTACTGTGCATTGCAGCTTCCGGCTGACAAACAGATCACGATCATCACAAAAGCAGATTTGGAGAGCAGTGACTCTTTCCTTGCGCAGGGCGGTATGTGCATGTTAAAGAGTGACAGTGATTATGACAGCTATTTTGAAGATACGATGAAAGCAGGACATTATGAGAACGACAAAAAGTCCGTAGATATCATGATCCGTTCCTCACAGGATGTCGTAAAAGATCTCCTTTCCTATGGTGTGGATTTCAAACGCGATGAGGACGGAGCCCTTGCGTTTACCAGAGAAGGGGCGCATTCTACGAAGCGTATCCTGTTCCACGAGGATATCACCGGAAAAGAGATCACAAGCAAGCTTTTAGCGGCGGTGCAGAAGTTACCGAATGTGACGATCTTAGAATACACGACGATGGTCGATATCATCTGCCGTGAAAATATCTGCTATGGCGCAGTGATCCGTCACGCGGACGGCACACTCGAAAAAGCCGCGGCAGATTATACGGTATTTGCAACAGGCGGAGTCGGCGGACTTTACCGTCATTCCACAAACTTCCGCCATCTGACCGGAGATGCGCTGGCAGTTTCGATCCGTCATCACATTGACTTAAAAGACATCAATTACATACAGATCCATCCGACGACGCTGTATTCGGAGAAGCCGGAAGACCGCAGTTTCCTGATCTCGGAGTCTGTCCGCGGGGAAGGCGCGAAACTTTACGATAAAAACATGAACCGTTTTGTCAACGAACTGTTGCCGCGCGATCTTCTCACAGAGGCGATCCTGGCACAGATGGAAAAAGATCAGACTGAGTTCGTATGGGAAGATTTAAGAACGATCCCGGAGGACGAATTGAAGTCACATTTTCCAAATATTGTGGAACATTGCAGGGAAATGGGGTATGATGTAACTAAGGAATGTATCCCGGTAGTCCCGGCGCAGCATTATTTTATGGGCGGTATCAGGGTCAATCACAGAAGCCGCACATCCATGGAACAGCTCTATGCAGTCGGTGAGACCGCATGTAACGGCGTTCACGGCAAGAACCGTCTCGCAAGCAATTCCCTGCTGGAGAGTCTGGTGTTTGCAAAGCGCGCCGCAAAGGATATGCAGTTAAATTATCCGTTGATCCGCAAAGATCAGGCAGTAGTCGATGCGGTGGATCTGGACAATTACGAAAATGAGGACCTGTTGGAAGAATCCTATAAAAAACAGGTATTAAAAGAAATCGAAAAGGCCAATCAGGCATCCAAGTCCGCATAGGCCGGGGAAAATAAAAAGAGAAAGAGGAAAATCATGTACGATCAGGTAACGTTAAAATTAAATGTAGACCCGCTTATTTTGAGCGCGTTAAAAGAAGATATCACAAGCGAAGATGTATCGACCAACAGTGTAATGCCGCATCCGCAGGCAGGAGAGGTCGATCTGATCTGTAAAGAGGACGGCATCATCTGTGGACTGCAGGTGTTTGAGCGCACCTTTACGCTGTTAGATGAAAGTACAAAGGTGGAATTTTTCGTAAAAGACGGCGATGAGGTAAAAAAAGGTGACCTTATGGCAAAAGTATACGGAGATATCCGCACGCTCTTATGCGGCGAGCGCACCGCGCTCAATTATTTACAGCGCATGAGCGGGATCGCGACCTATACGCATTCCGTAGCTGCTCTGTTGAAGGGAACAAAGACCAAACTGCTCGACACCAGAAAGACGACACCGAATAACCGTATTTTTGAGAAATATTCGGTGCGCATCGGCGGCGGAAACAATCACAGATATAATCTTTCCGATGGTGTGATGTTAAAGGATAACCACATCGGAGCAGCCGGCGGCGTGAAAAAGGCGATCGAGATGGCAAAGGAATACGCTCCGTTTGTCCGCAAGATCGAGGTGGAAGTTGAGAACCTTGACATGGTAAGAGAAGCGGTAGAAGCGGGCGCGGACATTATTATGTTGGATAATATGAAGCATGAGGATATGGAAGAAGCAATGAAAATCATAGACGGAAAGGCTGAGGTGGAAGTTTCCGGCAACGTGACCAAAGAAAACATCGCGCGTCTTACCGATCTTGGCGTGGACTACATCTCAAGCGGCGCGCTTACCCATTCGGCGCCGATCCTTGATATTTCTTTGAAAAATCTGCATGCGGTATAAATAAAAAAGGAGTTTCGGGCATGAGTGGAGAAGACAGAAGGAAGGAGATCATACAGATCCTGGAAAAGAGTGAGAAGCCGGTTTCCGGTCTGATGCTTTCCAAAAAAATGCAGGTCAGCAGACAGGTCATTGTTCAGGACATGGCGCTGCTCCGTGCAAACGGTTATTCCATCTATTCGACAAACCGTGGTTATCTGGTGGAAAAAAAGAAAGAAGCCGTCCGCGTGTTAAAGGTGATCCATTCCGATGAGGATGTGGAGAAGGAACTGAATACGATCGTGGATATGGGCGGAAAAGTGCAGAATGTGTTTGTCTATCACAAAGTCTATGGTGTGGTCAAGGCAGATATGAATATAAAATCCCGTATGGATATACGCGAATATTTAAACGATCTTCGCACCGGAAAATCGAGCCTGCTTAAAAATGTGACATCGGGTTATCATTATCATACGATCACGGCAGACAGTGAGGAGATTCTTGATATGATCCAGGAAAAACTGCAGGAACTCGGTTTTCTTGCAAAACTGCAGGACTATGAGCCGGTGGATTTCTGGAGCGAAAAAACGGAGTAAACAGAAACAGAAGAGGGAATATATGGAAACAACAAAAAAATTGTATGATCTGGATGCATATGGGACAGAATTTGAAGCAAAGGTACTTACCTGCGAAGAGGTAAAAAAGAAGGATACCACAGGTTATGCGGTAACACTGGACCAGACGCTGTTTTTCCCGGAAGAGGGAGGACAGAGCCCGGATCAGGGAACGATAAACGGTATTTCGGTTCTGGATGTCCAGATAAAAAAAGACGTGATCATCCATACGCTCGCTGCTCCGGTCGAGGTGGGAAGCACGGTAAAAGGAAAGATCGACTGGAAACATCGCTTTTACAACATGCAGCAGCATTCCGGCGAGCATATTTTTTCCGGTCTGGTTCACAGCCGTTTTGGCTATGAAAATGTCGGATTTCATCTGAGCGACCAGACGGTGACGATGGATTTTAACGGCGTATTATCCGAAGCGGATGTGGCAGAGGTCGAATATGCCGTAAATGAAGCAATTATTAAAAATATTCCGATTGGAGTAACATTTCCGACAAAAGAGGAATTAGAGACGCTCGATTATCGCAGCAAGATCGAGATCGAGGGACAGGTCCGTATCGTGACGATACCAGGTTATGATGTCTGCGCCTGCTGTGCGCCGCATGTGAAGCGCACCGGCGAGATCGGAATGTTAAAGGTATTAAATGTCCAGAGTTATAAGGGCGGCGTCCGTATCAGCATTCTGTGCGGGTTCCGCGCACTCTTGGAGTTCCGGAAAAAAGCGGAGGTGCTCTCGGAACTTTCCGCAAAGCTTTCTGCCAACCAGGAGGGACTTGGCGAGGCAGTGGACAAGTTAAAGAATACGAATCAGGCGATGAAGGCAAAGCTTGCGGCGGCAAATGAAAAGATGATGCAGCAGAAGCTTTCGGAGATCCCGGCGGAACAGGACGATGTACTTTTATTTGAAGAAGATCTGGATGTCCCGGTTATGCGCAATACAGTAAACGCGCTGGTCGAGGCACACAGTGGGATCTGCGGGATCTTTGCGGGATCCGATGCGGACGGCTATCATTATATTGTCGGAAGCAGATCGAAGGACTGCCGTGAGGCGGCTGCTGCTCTGCGGGAAAAATTTGGAGCAAAGGGCGGAGGAAAACCGGAGATGGTGCAGGGGTCTGTTACTGCGTCTGAGGCGGACATCCGCAGCGTACTGGAATAATATATGGATACTGTATTAAAACCGATCGCCTTTATCCACACCGATTTCCCTTCCAAATTTGGAATCCCTAGGCAGGGAAATCTGGTGCCGGAATTAAAGGCGATGCTTGTTTTTGAAAAAGAATACCGGACACCGGATGCTCTGCGCGGGATCGAAGAGTATTCCCACCTCTGGCTGATATGGGGATTTTCCGAGAATGCGGGAAAACAGTGGTCGCCGACCGTTCGACCGCCAAGACTCGGCGGCAATACGAGGGTCGGCGTTTTTGCGACACGCTCGCCGTTCCGCCCGAATCCGATCGGGCTTTCGTTAGTTGCGCTTGAAGAAGTGAGACATACCGAAAAATATGGAGACGTGCTGATCGTGTCCGGGGCGGATCTGATGGATCAGACCCCGGTTTATGATATCAAGCCGTATCTTCCGCACATTGAGGCGGTGCCGGACGCAGCCGCGGGATTCGCGGGACGGGTGAAAGACTATGCCTTAAAAGTTTCTTGCCCGGATGAGCTGCTTTATAAACTGCCGGAAGAAAAAAGAGAGGCACTGCTGGCGGTTCTTTCAGAGGATCCAAGACCGTCCTATCAGAATGATGAGATGAGAGTATACGGTTTTGGCTTTGCCGGATATGAGATTAAATTTCGGGTAAAAGGGGATACTTTACTTGTGGAAAAGGTAGAGAAACTCTCCTGATACATCGTCAAAAAGACGAAAAAGGGAAAAAAAGGATGAAGGAACTGGGAAAAACAGAGAAAAAAATCTGGAACAGTCTATTCGTGGGAAATCATGTTATAATAAATATTATTGTGTAGAATAGTTGTTGATGTTTTGAAGTAAGGGGACATTGAAAAATGAGATATATGCCGATTGAAGCGGTAACCTCCGGGATGATCATCGGAAAAGATATTTATGACGCGAATGACAGCATTTTGCTGTGTCAGGGAAAAAGACTTTCAGAGCTGAATGTGACGAGACTGCGCGAACTTGGTTATGCGGGGATTTATATCCAGGATAATCTTACAAGGGATATCCGGATCGATGACATTTTGTCACCGGAAATCCGCAGTGAGGCATGCCAGTCCATCCGCAATTTTGATCTGGATGAGGCAAAGAAAGTGGCAGAAGCGATCATAGAACGGATCCTTAGTGCGGAATCGGTTTCCATTGACATGGTAGACTTAAAAACCTTTGACAGTTATACGTATCAGCACTCCGTGAATGTGGCGGTTCTTGCGACGATCGTCGGAATGGGAATGGGCTTTTCCGCGGACAAGCTAAAGGAACTGTGCATCGCGGGAATGTTTCATGACATGGGGAAACTTGAGGTTCCGGCTGAAATCTTAAATAAACCATCAAAGCTGACAGCGGAGGAATATGATATCATAAAGAAACATCCGCAGAAGTCTTATGATCTGCTTGCGGATCGTTTTGAACTTTCTTCCAATGTCCGCATGGGTGTTCTGTGCCATCATGAGAACGAGGATGGCAGTGGTTATCCACATGGACTGACCGGGGATAAGATCAATATCTTCGCGAAGATCCTGCATGTGGTGGATGTCTATGACGCGCTTACTTCAAAGCGTTCCTATAAAAAGGCATATGCCTGCTCAGAGGCACTCGAATATCTGATGGGCGGAACCGCGACACTGTTTGATGAAAAAGTGGTTGACGTGTTCATGAAGTACGTTCCGATCTATCCGAAAGGAATGCAGGTGCTTCTCTCGGATGGCAGAAAAGGCGTGATCGTGCGCAACAACCATATTTCCAGCCTGCGCCCGGTGGTGCGTATGGTGGACGGACTTGACATTGACCTTACGGATATGCATCGTTACAGTACCCTCACGATCGTATGTCAGGCAAACGAGGAGACGGCAACGTCCGAGGAGATTGCACAGGCGGAGCAGGAGCGCTGGCAGATCCAGGAGCATTAAATTTCTTCGTAAATTTCCTGAAGATGCTGCGTCAGCTTGGTGTTTTCACGATAGTCGATCGGACAGTCTATAATGCAGGGAACATTCTGCTTGAATGCATCTTTTAATGTTGGAATAAAGTCTTCTGTTTTTTCGATGCGGTAACCTTTTGCATGCATACTTTCCGCAAATTTTACAAAATCCGGGTTTGTAAAATCTACAAAGCAATGGCTGCCAAAACGATCTTCCTGTTTCCATTTGATCAGACCATAGCTTGAGTCATTAAAAATCAAAATTACAATCGGAGTACCAATGCGGCATGCCGTTTCCAGTTCCTGGCAATTCATCATGAATCCTCCGTCACCGGTGACGGCAAGGATTTTTTTATCCGGATGAACCAGTTTGGCAGCAATAGATCCGGGAACCGCAATTCCCATAGTAGCGAAACCGTTTGATATGATGCAGGTATTGGGCTTATAGCAGTTGTAATGTCTGGCAATCCACATCTTATGGGCGCCTACATCTGAAATCAAAATATCATCTTTTCCCATAACTTTGCGGATATCACTGAGGATTTTCTGAGGTTTGGGAGGAAATGCGTTGTCACTTTCATAACTTTCAAATTCTTTTTCCATTTCCGCTTTGATTGAAAGCGCGCAGACAGGTTCTGCCTTTGGTTCACAGAGTCTGAGAAGCTGGATCAGAGAATCGGAAATATCACCAATCACCTCCGTTTCCGGCTGGTAAAGCTTATTAATGTGTGCAGGCCGTTGATCGATGTGCAGAATTTTTTTGCTGCCGTTGGCATTCCATTTTCCGGGAGCGTACTCTACAATATCATATCCGATTGCAATGACAAGATCGGCATCCTCTAAAACCTTATTGGTATAATCTTTTTGAGGAATACCAACGGTCCACATAGCGTATTTGCTGGTATACGGAATCATGCCTTTGGCCATCATAGTATTAATGACAGGAATGCGGAGCTGCTCTGCCAAAACAGTGAGAGCACGGCTGGCTTTGTCGCGTACTGCAGAATGTCCAACTAAAATTACCGGCATTTCTGCTTCGTTGATCAGTTTCGCGGCTGCTTCAATTCTGTCAATGGATGCAAATTCACGGTTTGGAAGCTTGCGCTTTAAAGGTGTCTGTGCAGGCAGCCCCTCGACTGACAGTTTTGCAATATCGGTTGGCAGATCGATCAGCGCAGCGCCAGGTTTTTCGTTTTCCGCATACTTAAATGCAATACGGACAATCTCATTTACCGTATCCGGGCGGACAATCTGCTTGCTTCGCTTGGTGATCGGCTCAAACAGCTTGACCAGTTCAAGAAACTGATGCGAGGTAAGATGCATGCGCTCGGTGCCGACCTGACCAGTGATAGCAACGAGTGGGGCACCATCACTGTTGGCATCTGCAACACCGGTGATCAGGTTGGTTGCGCCCGGACCTAAAGTAGAAAGGCAGACACCGGCTTTTCCGGTCAGTCTTCCATATACGTCTGCCATAAAGGCTGCCCCCTGCTCATGGCGTACAGTGATAAATTTGATCGTTGAAAATTTTAAGGCGTTCATTACATCCAGGTTTTCCTCTCCGGGAATACCAAAGATATATTGAACGCCTTCGTTCTCCAGACATTTTACTAATACTTCTGCTGCGGACAGAGAAGTTTCTTTTTTTTGACTCATAATGACCCCTTCTTCTATTGTAAAAAATGAATTGTAATATTTTTCCACCACATAGTAGAGCAAAACAGGAATGATGTCAATATTTTTTTTAAATAAAAATGAAATTATTTATTGACAGCGTTTTATAGAACAAGTAATATTTAGCATATAAGGAATGATTTCATTCTCAGATAAAGCGATAAAGGGCAGCATAAATAAAGTAGGAGGGATTGTTTGACAAAAAAAGTGACAGAGATTAAAGACATGGAAGGACTGGTGAACCGCATGCTGGTAGTATCCGCGGATTCCACCGTCTACAAAAAGATTGCCGCATATATTGAACAGTATTATATGCAGATTATTTTTATGACAGCAGGTGAACTGGCTTTGCAGCTTTCCGTCAGTCAGGGCAGTGTATCAAAATTCTGTATTGCACTGGGCTATCGTGGATATGCGGATTTCCTGCGCAATTTACAGAAATTTGTCGGAAAAGAAATTACCGCACCGGAACGCTATCACTATACTTCCGTGAGCACGCACCATACAGATGATGTGATCGAGCGTGAGATTGAAAACCTTCGTACGTTAAAGGAGATTACAGCGGGAGCGGATTATCATAAGCTGGTAGACACGATTGTAAATGCAGAAGAGATCGTTTTGCTTTCTGCCCGTATGTCAGCTACCCTGCTGCCTTATATGCGTTATACGCTGGACAAGTTGCGGGACAATGTGCGGCTGGTAACGCCGGATGGCAATGACTGGGATTATTTTCAGGTCAAATATAAAAAAGAGCGGGTACGGGTGATTGCGATCGGACTTCCGCGCTATCCGAGAGTCCTGGTTGAAAAAGTAAAAGAATTACGAAAAGACGGGTATAAGATAGACGTTATCACAGACAGTCGTTTTTCACCGTTGTGTAAGTATGCGGATACGAAGGTTTTTATACCAACGACAGTCGCATCTGTTTTTGATCTTTACAGTACACCGATGGCGTTTATCAATCTCTTGATCACGGATGTTTCAAAACAGCTTCCGGAAATGGAAGAACGTCTGGCAAAGATCGAGCAGATCGATAATCAGCAGAAAATTTATTTTTCTTAAAATAATAAAAATATTCTTGACACAATTAAATAATGATAGTATCATACATGCAACAGCAAAAATAAACAGGAAACAAAAAGCAATGGCGCTCAACAGACCGGGTATGGTCGGAGCGCTGTTTTTTTATTTTCAGAGGAGATGATTTTATGGAACTGACAGAAGAACAAAAAGACATGTTGAATGGCAGATATGGAGAAGGGACTGCATACGCAATGAAAATTCAGGTTGCGATCGGAGAGTCATTTGATGCACCGCGTATGGTTCCGATCACGAGGGCGCATGTTGCATTAAGCAACCAGGATGCAGATCTCTGGTTTGCGGAAAAATTGCTGCATGCGGGAGCACACTGCAGAGTATCACCTACCGTAAATCCGGGATTTTGCATTTCCTTTTTCAAACAGCATAACATGGTTTCAGATGAAGACACGGAAATGATGCAGCGGACGCACAATGCATACAAAGGACTTGGAGCAACGCTTACCTATAACTGTACGCCATATGTTGCAACGAATGTGCCGAACTTCGGTGAGATCTGCGCTTTCTCCGAATCCAGCGCTACTCCGTATATCAATTCGGTCTGGGGAGCAAGAAGCAACAGGGAGGGCGCAAACAGTGCTTTATGTGCCGCGATTACCGGATATGTACCAGAATACGGACTTTTGCTGGATGAAAACCGGAAAGGAAATGTTCTGGTGGAAGTTCAGGCAGATATGAAATCTGATTTTGAATATCATCTTTTGGGTTACTGCGGAAAGAAGATCGGACCGGGTATACCGGTGTTTACCGGACTTCCGAAACATATCGGAAAGGAGGCTTTAACCAATCTCGGGGCGCAGCTTAATACATCGGGGGCGTATGGCATGTACCATATCGCAGGTTTTACGCCGGAAGCACCTACTGTTGAGGCAGCTTTTGGAGGCAAAGAGCCGGAGCGCAAAGTGGTGATCACAAATGATGATTTACAGGAAATTTTAGAGGAAATTTCCAATCCGGGAAATCGTAAGATTGATTTTGCAATGTTCGGATGTCCACATTTCACGCTGGATCAGGCAATGCATATTGCAGAACGTATTGATGGGAAAAAGCTGGCAGTTCCAATGTGGATCTTAACTTCCTATCATGTAAAGGAGCTGGCAGACCGGATGGATATCACAGAAAAAATCGAGAAAGCGGGTGCATTTATTGTTCCGGATACCTGTCCGGATCAGCCTTGCTGGCATGGCCTGAAAGGCAAGATCGGCGTAACGGAATCTCCGAAATGTGCTTATTACCCGAAGCGCCGTGGAATCGAATTTGTAATCCGTGATCTTGACACCTGCATCGATGCAGCATTATGTGGGGAGGTAAAATAATATGGGAAAGAAGTTTTCATGTCATAAGATTTCAGAAGGAGTGGCAGAAGGAGAGGCTTTGGTATCATCCGATGAGATCATGTTTTATCTGATCGATCCAAAGACCGGTGTTGTGATCGAACCGGCGCATGCGTTGGAAGGACAGTCCATGGCGGGAAAGATTTTGATCTTTCCTGGAGGAAAAGGAAGCAGTGTGGTACAGGCGGACGGTCTGTTCCAGTTAAATAAGGAAGGAAATCTTCCAAAGGCAATGATCATCCAGTATCCGGAAACGGTGCTGGTATCCAGTGCCATCATTATGGATATTCCAATGGTGGACAAAGTGGATAAGGAATTTTATGAGACGATAAAAAGTGGTGACCGCATCCGGATCAATGCCGATGCGGGAACAATCGAGATCTTATAAAGCAAAGGCGGCAAAATGAATCGAAAAGTTGTATTTTCCTATGGCTGCATTCTGATAGCAGCTGCACTCTGGGGAGGAATTGGTATCTCCGTCCGATATATTTCCGGTTTTGGCCTTACCAGTATACAGAGTGCCTGTGTGCGCATTTTTGTCACGACGCTGTGTCTGTTTTTGTATCTTGTCTGTACAGACCGGACAAAGTTGAAAATACATCTGTGTGACCTGAAATATTATTTCGGCAGTGGAATTTTAAGCATTCTGTTAAACAATGTCTGTTATGCTGTTTCCGTCCGGGTTAATTCGCTTTCCATGGCGGCAATCCTGCTTTATACATCACCGTTTATCGTGGTGGTTTTCGCACATTTTGTATTCCGCGAAAAAATGACGGTAAAAAAGACGACAGCACTGCTCATTTGTTTTATCGGCTGTATCTTTACGGTGGGGCTTGGTGTGTTTGTGGAGAGTGCGCTGACGCCGGCCGGTCTGCTTGCGGGTCTTGGCTCAGCACTTGGCTATGCGCTTTATAATCTGTTTACGAAGGTGCTTGTAAGAAAATATCATACCTTTACAGTGACGTTTTATACGTTTTTGTTTGCGTTTGTCGGAATCATATTTCTGGCGTCTCCATTGGAACTGCTTGGTAAGGTGGTGACAGCACCGGAGCGTGTTCCGCTTGCGGTTTTAAGCGCGGCACTGACCAGTGCATTGCCATATCTGCTGTTTGCGGCAGGACTTAGGTATGCGGAAAGCAGCAAGGCATCGATCGTGGCGACAGTGGAGGTTGCTGCCTCTTCGATCTTTGGTTTTATGTTTTATGGAGAAAAATTGAAATCTGCAAATATTATCGGAATTTTAATGATTATTGCGGCAGTTGTAACACTTAATCTGCCAGAGAGACAAAAAAAGTGAAAAAATCATAAAAATAGTATTGACAAAAATAAATGATGATGCTATCATCATACTAAATTCAAGCAAAGGTGCTAAGGAAGTAAATTCCTGGCACCTTTTTTGTATCTTGATTGGAATGAAAATATTAAAACAAAAAGAATGGAATGATTCCAATATTAAGTGAGGTGAGAAAATGGGTATGGAAATCAATATTGACAGACTGATGACAAACCTCTTTGAAATGGCAAAAATAGGGATGAATGAGAAAGGTGGAATTGACCGGGCGCTGGGAAGTCAGGCGGATTATGAGACCAGACAGTGGCTGCTTTCTTACTGGGAGAAAAATTTTAAGCTCCATCCGTTCGTTGATCCAATCGCCAATATGTGGGTGAAGCGGAAAGGCAGGGAACCATTGCTCCCGATCGTGATTGGTTCTCATCACGATGCTGTACCGGATGGAGGAAAATACGATGGCGCAATGGGAGTACTAATCGCAACCGAGATTATGCAGCGTATTGTGGAAGATGACATTCCACTCAGGCATCCGGTCTGGATTATATCCTTTACAGGAGAAGAACCGAACCCGTTTAATCTTTCAACGCTGGGCAGCAAGGTGATCAGTGGAAGGTTAAAAAAGGAAGATCTTGTGAACTGTAAGAACAGAGAGACCGGAGAGAGCTTAAAGGATGCGATTGCAAAGCTGGGTGGAAATTTTGAACGTCTGGATGAGGCGAGAATCCAGAAAGGAACGGTCGCAGCATTTTTAGAGCCACATAATGAGCTTGGAAGACATTTAGAGGCAGAAGATCTTTCTGTCGGATCTGTAAGCTGTATCACCGGGATTTACCGGGAAGAGATCACAGTTCTTGGCGAAGCAAATCACGCAGGGACAACAATGATGCAGGATCGAAAGGATGCATTGCTTGCACTCAGTGAGATTGCGCTTGAGATTGAAGAGGCAGCAATCGAATTTGAAAATCCGGATGTAGTGGCAACTATGGGATATGTAAAGATCATACCGAATGAGGCGAGTATTATTCCCGGGCAGGCGAAGGCCATCATTGATATCAGAACCTGTGAAAGAAATATCCAGGATCAGATCCTGGAAAAGATTCAAAAGGCGGTTGAAAAGATCGAAAAAAAACGCAAGGTTATCGTAAATCGAAAAGAAATCTTAAATCAGCCGTGCAGAAAAATGGATGAAGACGTGATTGCGGCGATAAATGCCGGAATTGAAGATATCGGAGAACCGAAAAAACAGATGGTCAGTATGGCTGGACATGATGCTTCTAATATGGAGCTGATCACAAAAGCCGGGATGATATTTGTTCAGAGTGTCGGCGGAAAGGGACATTGCAGACAGGAGTATTCCAAACCTGAGGATATCAAAAAAGCGGCGGATGCAGTATTTTATGCATTATTAAAGTTGGATAAGGAGCTGGATTAGATGAAGTTAATAATTCCTGAATTGTTATATACAGGCGGAGAATTCAAAAAGGAATATGCGGTAATGATCGAAGGAACGAAGATTAAAAAGATCGGTCCTGCAGCAGAATTGAAAAAAGAGGCCGGAGAAACCGAATTTTTGGAACTTCCACATCAGGTGTTAGTACCAGGAACAGTCAATGCACACAATCATTGTTTCCAGAGCCTGCTTCGCGGGATTGCAGCAGACCGGCCGTTTCTCGAGTGGAGAGACAGATCTTTGTATCATTATTCTCCACTTATGACGTTGGAAGATATTTACAATGGAGCGCTGTTCGCGTTTGGTGAAATGATGAAGCGGGGAGTGACCTGCGTCGGTGATTTCTTCTATTTACATAATTATGGAACGGACAGTGATGAAGCCGTTATTCAGGCTGCAAAAGATCTGGGTATGCGGCTTGGATTGGTCCGGACAATGTATGACTGGGATGGAGCTCCGGCGGGTTATGTGGAGACTATTCCAAAAGCTGTGGAAAATACAAAAACTCTGGCAAATAAATACAAAGCGGATCCGATGGTAAATGTGATCCCAGCACCACACAGTCTGCATGCAGCATCAACGGATATGGTTTTGGCCGGTCATGAACTGGCAAAAGAACTCGGTACAAAATTCCATATGCATGTGGCGGAGGAGCCTTTTGAGGTTGAGCAGGTTAAAAAGGAGCATGGTGGTCTGACACCGCTGGAATATCTGGATAAGATCGGAGTCGTAGATGACACAATGGTTATCATTCACGGTGTCTGGTTAAAACCGGAAGAGATTAAAACGCTTGGGGCAAAGGGCGGCGGACTGGTCTATTGTCCATCCAGTAACATGTTTCTGGCAGACGGTATTACAGACATTCCACTTATGATGAAATCCGGTGTCAGGATCGCGCTTGGCAGTGACGGGGCATGCAGCAATAACCGGATCAGTATTTTTGAGGAAATGCGGATGGTATCCCTGCTTCAGAAGGCAAATACCTGTGATGCACTTTGTGTGAACTATATGCAGGCATTTGAGATGGGAACTGCAAACGGAGCGGATCTTCTGGGTTTTACGGCAGGAAAGATCGAGGAAGGTTTGGAGGCAGATTTTACCGGTATCGATCTGAATGATCTTTCTATGATGCCAGTCAGTGAAAATCTGGAACAGGTACTTCCAAACATTGTTTATTCGATGGAACCGCAGGCGGTAAAGACCGTGATCGTACAGGGAAAAACGACGATTTTAGACGGGCAGCTTAAAACGGTGGATGAGGAGCTTATCAAAGAAAAGGTTCGAAAAACCATGAGGCGCCTTGGATAAAAAATGTGAATCCTTGCGATTTTCATTTATAGAGACACTTGGAAAACAGTCACAAAAGACAGGAGGAAACAATTATGAAAAAAAGAATTTTAGCGGCCTTAATGACAACGGCAATGATAGCTGCCATGGTAACCGGATGTGGTAACAGCAGCAACGCGGCAAGTACAGCAACAGATACAAAGGAAGAAACGGCAGATGCCAGAGAAACAACACCGGGCGAAGCCGGAACAGAGGCAGCAGCTTCTGGCATGTATGATGGAAAAGTACTGCTTGGTCAGGCTTCATGGATTGGATACGCACCACTTTATTTGGCAGACAAAAAAGGATTTTTCGATGATCATGGTGCGGATGTGGATGTAGAATTCTTTGAATCGAAGACAGATTCCAAGAGCGCACTTGCAGCGGGAAAAATTCAGGGTATGTCAACAACCGTTGATACACATGTCATGAGTGAGGCTTCCGGCATGGATTTAAGTGTTGTATTAGCGCTTGATACTTCAGATGGTGGCGACGGTGTTTCTGCAAAATCTGACATTCAGGATGTCAAGTCTCTGGCAGGACATACCGTAGCACTTGATACTTCCGGTGGAGCGTCTTATTTCTGGTTCCAGTATCTGCTTCAGCAGGAGGGGATGACATTGGATGATGTCCAGGTTGTAAATATGAGTTCCGGTGATGCCGGTGCAGCGTTTGTTGCGGGAGAAGTTGATGCGGCAGTTACCTGGGAGCCATGGCTTTCCAAAGCAAAAGAGGCAGAAAACGGAAGTGTTCTGGTAGACAGTTCAAGTACTCCGGGTGTTATCGTAGATGCACTGGCAATGGACAAAGAGTTTGCGAAAGAGTATCCGGATACAGTAAAAGCGATCATAAGTGGATGGTACGATGCGCTGGCTTATATGGAATCCAATCCGGATGATGCCTATAAGATCATGATGGAATATACCGGAGATGAGACACCGGAAGCATTACAGGAATCCATGAAAGAAGTTTCTTTCTATGACAAAGCAGGGAATGAGGAGTATTTTAACGGAGAAATCCAGGATATTGCATCCAAAGCGGGAGATCTCTGGGTCGAGATGGGACTGATCGATGCAAAACCGGATATTGACGCAATGATCGATGGCGAATATCTGACAGGTCTTGAATAAAACAGAAAGGATATGAATGAAATGAGCAGTGAATATATGTTAATTACATTGGATGATGAGTTACCGGAAATGCCGGAATTTGAGCCGGGGATCCGGCGTGCGCCGTCCAGAGGATTTCATCTGACAGAGGAACAGACAAAAACAGCCTTGAAAAATGCACTTCGTTATATAAAACCGGAGTACCATAAACAGCTGATACCGGAATTCCTGGATGAACTGTATACAAAAGGACGTATTTATGGATATCGTTTCCGTCCGGCAGGACGTATCTATGGAAAGCCGATTGACGAATACAAGGGAAAATGTATCGAGGGAAAAGCGTTTCAGGTCATGATCGATAACAATCTGGATTTTGAAGTAGCTCTGTATCCCTACGAACTGGTTACTTATGGAGAGACCGGAAGTGTATGTCAGAACTGGATGCAGTACCGGCTGATCAAAAAGTACCTGGAAGAACTGACCGAAGACACCACACTTGTTGTGGAAAGCGGACATCCGCTGGGACTTTTCAAGTCCCGGCCGGAGGCCCCGAGAGTTACGATCACAAATGCGCTGATGGTCGGTATGTTTGACAATATGAAAGACTGGGAGATTGCGGAAGAAATGGGTGTCGCAAACTACGGGCAGATGACAGCCGGAGGCTGGATGTACATCGGTCCGCAGGGGATTGTACATGGAACCTATAATACGTTATTAAATGCGGGAAGACAACAGCTTGGCATACCGAATGACGGGGATCTGAGTGGACATTTATTTGTAAGTTCCGGACTGGGAGGCATGAGTGGCGCACAGCCAAAAGCAGTTGAGATCGCAAGAGGTGTTGGTATCATTGCGGAGGTTGATTTTTCAAGAATAGAGACCCGTCTGGATCAGGGCTGGGTATCGGAATGGTCCGATGAGCTGGAAAAGGTATTTGCGACAGCGAAAGAATATATGGACAAGAAACAGCCGCGCTCGATTGCCTACTATGGAAATATCGTAGATCTTTTGCAGTATGCGGTAGATCATGAGATAAAGATCGATCTTCTTTCTGATCAGACTTCCTGCCACGCAGCATACGAAGGTGGCTATTGCCCGCAGGGTCTTACCTTTGAAGAAAGGACAAAAATGCTTGCGGAGGATCAGGATCAGTATGCAAAATTAGTGGATCAGTCGCTGCGTAAACATTATGAACTCGTAAAGACCTGTGTAGACCGCGGTACCTATTTCTTTGATTATGGAAATTCTTTCTTAAAGGCAATTTATGACGCAGGTGTAAAAGAAATCTCCAAGAACGGCGTGGATGATAAAGACGGCTTTATTTATCCGTCTTATGTGGAAGACATTATGGGACCGCATCTGTTTGATTATGGTTATGGACCGTTCCGCTGGGTATGTTTAAGTGGGAAACCGGAAGATTTAAAGAAGACTGATCAGGCAGCAATGGCTTGTATTGATAAGGACAGACGTTATCAGGATCTCGATAACTACAACTGGATCAAAGAGGCAGAGGAGAATAAGCTGGTCGTTGGCACACAGGCGAGAATCCTGTATCAGGATGCCGTTGGACGTGTGAAGATCGCCCTGAAATTCAATGAGATGGTAAGAAACGGTGAAATCGGACCGGTTATGATGGGACGTGATCATCATGATGTTTCCGGTACAGATTCTCCGTTCCGTGAAACAGCAAACATCAAAGACGGCAGTAATGTTATGGCAGATATGGCAGTACAGTGCTACGTCGGAAATGCAGCGCGCGGCATGAGCCTTGTGGCACTTCACAATGGCGGCGGTGTCGGAATCGGAAAATCCATTAACGGCGGATTCGGACTGGTGCTGGATGGAAGCAAACGCGCAGATGAAGTGGTAAAAAGCGGTCTTCTCTGGGACGTCATGGGAGGCGTTGCAAGAAGAAACTGGGCGAGAAATGAACATTCCATGGAGACAGCGATTTCTTACAACAAGACCTACGAAGGAGAAAGCCAGATCACGATCCCGTATCTCGCAGATGAAGATCTGGTTGCAGATGCAGTGAAAGCGCATTTTCATTAAAGAACAGGGGAATGCATATGGAAAGACAGATATTGATAAATATTTCACAACTGGTCACGCCGGAAGGCCGTGCGGCGAAGCATGGCAGTGCAATGAATGAATCCAAAAAGATTATGGATGCCGCAGTCGTCGTGGAAGATGGACGGATCGCGTTCGTCGGCACGACGGCAGAAGTGAAGAATGCTTATCAGCTGGACGGAGAACATGTCAGGGATATGCATGGACATACCGTTTTGCCGGGATTTGTGGATTCGCATACCCATTTTATTTTTGGTGGGTATCGTCCGGAGGAATTTATGATGCGCCAGAAGGGCGTTCCGTATATCGAGATTCATAAGGCAGGCGGCGGCATCCAGAATACGGTAGAGGCCACCAAGGCACTTGATGATGGGGAAATGTACCGGCTGGGAGAGATGCGGTTAAAAGATATGCTGTCTATGGGAGTTACAACGGTGGAAGGAAAGAGTGGTTATGGACTTGACCATGACTGTGAGATAAGACAGCTTCAGGTGATGAAAAAACTAAATGGAGCACAGCCTGTTTCCGTGGTAAATACATATCTCGGTGCGCATTCCATTCCGCTGGAATATAAAAAGGATCCGGATGCTTATCTGGATTTTATGATCGCGGAGATGCTGCCGGAGATAAAAAAAGAAAACCTTGCGGAGTTTACCGATGTGTTCTGTGAGAAAGGCGTGTTTACAAAAGAACAGTCAAAAAGACTGCTGTCTGCGGCAAAAGAAGTTGGTTTTGGACTAAAGATCCATGCGGATGAGATCGTATCTACGGGAAGCGCCGAACTGGCGGCGGAGCTTGGGGCAGTATCGGCGGATCACCTGCTTGCTGTTTCAGAGCAGGGCATTTGTGACATGGCAAAAAGCGAGACAATCGCCACATTGCTTCCGTGTACCGCATTCTGTCTGAAGAAACCATATGCACCGGCGAGAAAAATGATCGATGCCGGATGCGCGGTGGCGCTGGCAAGTGATTACAATCCGGGCAGCTGCTTTACAAACTCGATTCCACTCATGTTTGCGCTGGCAGTCATTCACATGGGCATGACACTGGAAGAGGCACTGTGCGCGCTTACCTTAAACGGAGCAGCGGCAGTTGGCATGGAGAAGGAGATCGGCAGTATTGAAGTCGGAAAGAAAGCGGATCTGGTAGTTCTTTCCGACCCCAAATATGAATTCCTTGTTTATCATACCGCAAAAAATCTGGTCTGTGAGGTAATAAAGAACGGAAAAACTGTATATCAGAAAGGTGAGGTGTAATTATGGCGAATGATACAAAAAAGAAAAGCGCAAAAGTTCGTCTGGAAGATGCTTTTACACCGAAGGCATCCATTTCAAAAAAGACATATGCACTTTTGGCAGTGCTGTCTTTTGTGCTTATTTTTTTATATTGGGCGTATGCCGTTTATGTAAAACATGTAGACAGTATGTTTTTACCATCGCCGGCAAAAACTTTTGAATCGGCAGAAAACATGTTTTTAACCGGAGGATTTCTTACGGATATCCGCATGTCTGTGCAGCGTGTATTGATTGGATTTTTAATTTCAGCAGTGGTCGGTATTCCACTTGGCCTGCTGATCGGAACTTATGCACCGTTTGCTGCATTTTTAGAACCATTTTTCTCATTTTTCCGTTACCTTCCGGCATCCGCGTTTATTCAGCTGTTTATTTTATGGATCGGAATCGGAGAATCTTCGAAAGTGGCGATCATTATTGTAGGAAGCGTTGCACAGATCATTTTAATGGTTGCGACGAATGTAAGAAATGTGAGCATTTCCCTGATTGAAGTATCCTATACGCTTGGCGTTTCCAGGTTTGGTGTGTTTTTTAAGGTAATCCTGCCGAAATGTCTGCCGGATATTGTGGATACCCTGCGTATTGTGCTTGGCTGGGCATGGACCTATATTATTGTGGCAGAGATGATCGGTGCATCCAAGGGAATTGGATTTATGATCACACAGGCAGGACGGCAGTTTATGATCTCAAAAATATTTGTCGGAATTATTACGATTGGTATCATTGGTCTTGCGCTCGATATGTTTTGTATGTTCTTACGCAAAGTACTGTTTCCGTGGAACGAAGAATAGGGGGAAGATAAAATGAATGATTTACTGGTATGGATTATTGACGAAGAGTGGTCGGATTATGAAGTGGAAAAGGAACTTATAAAAAAGCTGCTTCCGGATGCAAAAATCCGTCATTCCGGGTATGACTATAAAAAAGATCTTGAAGAGTTTGGATATCAGGCAGACCTGATCCTTGCACAGGTTTATACAAAGATTGACAAAGAAGTGATTGATCGTCTGGAAAAATGTCGTGGAATTGCAGTTTATGGTGGCGGTTATGACAGAATTGATATTGACGCAGCCAGAGAAAAGGGAATCATGGTGACAAATGTGCAGGGCTATTGCGCAGATGATCTGGCAGAGTACGTCATGGCTGCGATTTATAATTATAATAAGAAGATCCTGTCTTATCGGATTACCGATGGAAAGGGTGTATGGGGCGCCGGTGCGGTGTCGCACATTGTACACCGCGTGAGTGCATCTACGTTATTTATTGTTGGTTGCGGAACGATCGGAAGAACACTTGCAAAGTATGCAGCCGGTGCCGGTATGAAAGTAATCGGTTATGATCTCCATGTACCACCGGAAATCTTAAAAGAAGCTGGCATTGAGCCGGTTTCCTGGGATGAAGGATTTCAGATGGCAGATTATGTAAGCGTACATGTGAAGTATACAAAGGAAACCCATCATATTATCGGGAAAAAAGAATTTGCCGAGATGAAGCCAACGGCATATCTGATCAATACAGCGAGAGGAAATATCTTAAATGAGGCAGATCTGATCGAGGCGGTGGAAAAGAAAGAAATTGCAGGTGCGACAGTAGATGTGATATCCGTAGAGCCACCGAAGGGTGATGAAAATATCTGGAAGTGCAGCGACATTATTGTGACACCACATATTTCTTATATTTCAGAGGAATCTTTCCATACATTAAAAGACAGAACTGTAGAAAATGCGTATAAGATGTTTAACGGAGAAAGACCGGACGATCTGGTCAATGGATAAGTCGCGAAAACAGACAGGAGGCTGAATTATGAGTAGAGAATATATCGAAGAGGCAAATGGAAAAGTAATAAAATTGCATGAAGGAGTGGATATCATCGGTGTAACAAAAACATTTGCGACCAAAGAGCGAACGGTACAGGCGCTTGCGGAAACAAATCTTCATGTGCGCAGCAAAGAATTTGTTACACTTTTAGGAACCAGCGGATGTGGAAAGTCTACACTGCTTCGGATGATTGGCGGTCTGGAGCATCCGTCAACCGGAAAGATCATGTTTAAAAAAGAAGAAATTACAAAACCGGGTGCTGATATTGGAATGGTATTTCAGTCTTATACTTTATTTCCATGGATGACAGTGGAAAAAAATATTGCGTTTGGATTGAATCAGAGAAAAAACAAGACAAAAGAAGAGATTAACGAGATCGTCAATTCCTATATTGATCTTGTCGGACTCAGAGGATTTGAAAAGCAGTATCCGAAATCTCTTTCCGGTGGTATGAAACAGCGTGTCGCGATTGCGAGAGCACTGGCGAATGATCCGGATGTTCTGCTGTTGGACGAGCCGTTTGGCGCACTGGATATGCAGACGCGAGGTGTCATGCAGGAACTGCTCTTAAATGTATGGCAGAAATCGCCGAAGACGATCATCATGGTAACACATGATATTGAAGAAGCTGTTTTCCTTGCAGACCGGGTAGTAGTTATGACATCAAGGCCGGGAACTGTCCGTGAAGTAATTGACATTGATCTGGAGCGGCCGAGAGACTATCATATTAAAAACACACAGAAATTTATGGAATACAAAATGCATTGCTCCGATATTATCCGGGAAGAAAGTATGAAACTGATCACAGCGGTAGAATAGAGGAGGATTACGCTATGAGATACGTTCCAAATGCAGAACAAAAGGTATCGGAATGGTCTGGCGGAACAACAACAGAACTGTATCTGTATCCGCCGGATGGAAGTTACAGGGAGCGTAGATTTAAAGTTCGTTTAAGCACGGCAGTGTGCAGGGATGAGACTTCTGTGTTTACGAAACTTTCCGATACAAAACGAATTCTTATGGTGCTTGATGGCGCGGTAGAACTGTGTCACGAAAGCGGAAAGACAGTCCGGCTGTGTCCCGGTGATCAGGACGCCTTTTCGGGAGGGGAAAAGACGGTCAGTCATGGAGCCTGTCAGGATTTCAATCTGATGTTAAAAGAAGGGGCAGACGGTCAGCTGGAATATCTGAAACTGACGGCAGGGGAGAAAAAAATATTTGATGTGAAAACGGATGTGCTTGGCATTTATCTTGTCACAGGCAGTCTGGATGTTTCTTATCATGGAAAATATCAGAAAATGAAAAAAGGGGATTTCCTGTATGAGGATTCCTCGCATGGAGAAATGGTGGTTCATGCATTCGAATCCTGTACTCTTGTAATTGCAAAAACAATGGTTAACCATAAATGATAAAAGAGTTGACAATCAAAAGACGAATCTTTATAATAATACACCGTAGGTGAGCTGTATGCACCTGCGGTATTTTTATTTCCTGAAAAAACAGGAGAACAAAACATTTTACGTGAGGAGAAGAACTATGGAAACAGAAAAGAAATTCAGCATTACCCAGATTGCGGTCATTGGTGTTATGACAGCGGTTATTTGTATCCTGGCACCGTTTTCGCTGCCGATCGGACCGGTTCCGATCTCGTTTACAAATCTCGCGATCTACATCGCATTGTATGTACTTGGCATGAAACGTGGCACGATCAGCTACCTGATCTATCTTCTGATCGGACTTGTCGGTGTACCGGTATTTTCCGGATTCACCGGTGGACCACAGAAATTATTCGGACCGACCGGAGGATATCTGATCGGATTTATCCCGATGGCAGTGATCGCAGGCATTGTGATCGATAAATGCATGAAAAAATGGTATTTCTGCCTGCTTGCGATGATCGCGGGAACCTGGGTATGTTATCTGTTTGGAACCGCATGGCTGGCATTCCAGGCAAATATGACATTTAAAGCCGCGCTCGCAGCCGGTGTTATCCCGTTTATCATCGAGGATCTGATCAAAATGGTACTTGCGCTTCTGATCGGACCGCAGATCCACAAACAGCTTGTCAAAGCACAGCTTGTTGATTAAAAAATCGCAAAAAGTGAGTAGAAAAACTGCATATTTTGAGTAGTAGCCCGTAAAAAAATTTGCTATCATACAACAAGATTTTGAAGAAAATAACGGGATATGAGGTGATAGCAATGAAAAACTATGTAAATGACATGACAAAGGGCAATCCGACCAGATTACTGCTTTCGTTTACGATGCCTATGTTAGTGGGCAATCTGTTCCAGCAGCTTTATAACATCGTGGATTCGATCATCGTAGGACAGTTCGTCGGCGCGGATGCGCTCGCGGCGGTAGGGGCGACCGGTTCCGTCAATTTCCTTATTTTTTCGTTGTGTTTTGGAATGGCGGCCGGTGTCGGCATCGTAATCTCCCAGTATTTCGGAGCGAAGGATGAGGAGTATGTGAAACGTGCGATCGTAAACGCAATGTATCTTTTGCTTGCATCGGCAGCAGTGATGTTTGTGGTTGGCTTCGGATTTGCGAGACCGTTTCTGATCGCGCTTCACACACCGGATAATATCCTTGGGGACGCGGTCTTATATATGAAAGTGATCTGCTGTGGTATTTTTACCGTTGCAGTTTATAACGGTGTTTCTTCTATATTAAGAGCGCTTGGAGATTCTAAGACACCACTTGTTTTTCTCGTGATCTCAAGCTTCTTAAATATTGCGCTGGATCTGATCTTTATCCTGACGTTTCACTGGGGCGTGTTTGGCGCGGGATTCGCGACGGTTCTCTCCGAGGGAATTTCCGGGATTGGATGTCTGATCTGGGCATTGCGCAAAAATCCGTATTTTAAGTTCCGGAAGGATTACATGAGAGTGGATATCTCGATCATAAAGAAATGCTCCAGACTCGGTTTTCCGGTGGCGATCCAGAATGCGATGATCGCGGTTTCCTGTATCGCGTTGCAAAGCGTTGTAAATACCTTTGGATCTACCGTAGTTGCCGCGTTTACCGTGACAAGCCGTGTGGAACAGATCGTACAGCAGCCGTATGGCTCACTTGGCACGGCAATGTCAACCTACGCCGGACAGAATATGGGCGCGGGAGAGATCGAGCGTGTGAGAGCCGGATACCGCAAGAGCTATCTGATCATGGGCGCGTTCACGCTGCTGATGCTTCCGATGGCACAGTTTTTCGGACATCAGATCGTACAGCTCTTCGTAAAGAGTTCCGAGACGGAAGTGATCGTACTCGGCACACAGGCACTGCGCATCACAAGCTGGTTTTATTTCCCGCTTGGCATGATCTATATTACCAGAGGTCTTTTGAATGGCGCGGGAGACGCGATGTATTCGCTGATCAACGGCATCATGGAGATGTGCGGAAGAATCGGACTTGCAAAACCGCTTACCATGATCGGTGCGATCGGGGTATGGGGCGTCTGGCTCGCAACCGGGCTTACCTGGCTTATCACTGGACTGATCAGTCTGTTTCGTTATCTGCAGGGAAAATGGAAAGAAAAAGGTGTGGTCGAGCCTGTCCAGAGAGAAAGACAGCATGCGGGTGCATAAAAGAAAGGAAGAGGACATGGAAAATTTCCTGCCTTCTTCCTTTTTATTTGTCCTGTAAATATTTCGCACGGAAAGAACTCGGCGTATCCTTCCGGTATTTTAAGAAACAGCGGTTGAATGTGGAAATACTTGCAAATCCGGACATCAGCGCTACGTCCGTGATGGAGAGCGTGGCATTGGCAAGCAGCTCGCAGGCGCGGTTTAAACGCTCCTTTGTAATAAATTCCACATAGGAAAGACCGGTAAATTCCTTAAACAGCCGGGAAAAATGATAGCGGCTGAAACCGGCGTAATCCGCAGCGTCATCAAGGGAAATGTTCTCCGTACAATTCTGGGAGAGGTAAGAGCAGACATCGATCATTTTCTGTGTGATTTCAGACTGGTGCGTCCCCTTTGTGGCCGTGCTTTTGACCGAAGAATAATGGTTGTCCAGAAAATGGATGAACTGCTCGGAGGTGACATATTCCCCGATTGCGATAAACATTTCATAAAGTTTACAGCAGATGCGGGTATCTTTAAACGGAAGATCCGAGGCATCGGTAGCAAACATCTCGTGCGCGCATGTTACAATGGTATCCGTGAGCGCACTGTTTTCACCGTTTGGAAAATAGCGGAATTTCTGAAGCCAGTACTGATGCTTTTTAAATTCGGTCATATACAAAAGCAGGGAGTAGTCAAACTGTATCAGCAGATAGGACGGTGTCCCCGGCGGATTGTATACAAGAGAATGCAGTTCCCCGGGATGGATCAGCAGAATATCGTGCGTATTTAAAGTAAATACCGTATTATTGATACTGTACCTGATCCCTTCCTGTAAAGAAATGATCATCTCCGCATAGTTGTGCCAGTGCTCCGGGAAAGTTTCCGGAAGACAGGTAGAGGTGAGGTTGATCGGATAGTCATTGTGAAACCTGATATTTTCAAAATTATTCTTTTCTAACATATCAAAAACCCCGATGTGTATAAAATAGTTTGTCCTTTTCTGTCGAAAATGATAAAATACATAACATAATTATAACAGACAAAACCGGTGAATGAAATACGGAATTTCATCCGCGCGGTTGGAACGATAAAGGGGAAACGTCTTATGTACAGTCTGTATTCCAGTCTGATCATCAATATCAGTCTGCTGGTACTGATCGCAACACTGCTCACGAAAATAACATTTGTAAAACAGGTTATGGCGGAAGAACACGCCTACCGCACGATGGATCAGCTGATCCTTGTGGTGATCTTTGGCGGTTTTTGTATTTTCTCCACCTGCAGCGGCGTCCGGGTGAACGGCGCGATTCAAAATACCAGGGTGCTCGGGGCGCTGGCGGCAGGACTGCTCGGCGGGCCGATGGTCGGAATGGGAGCCGCGGTGATCGGAGCGGTTCACCGGTTCCTTTACGATCCGACCGGATTTACCTCACTTGCGTGTGCGATGTCCACGCTTTTTGAGGGGGCGATCGGCTCCTTTGTATGGCTGATCTTTAAGCGGCGCGAGAGAAAGCAGACCACATTGTCCCTGTTTTTGATCACGGCATTCGCGGAATGTTCCCAGATGGGATTTATCCTTGCGATCGCCCGGCCGTTTTCGGACGCGCTTGCGCTGGTAAAAGTGATCGCGGTGCCGATGACACTGGTCAATTCACTTGGGATGATCCTGTTTTTTTCCGTGTTCGATGAAGTCTTTACCAGTCAGGATCTGCTGGCGGCGAATAAGATCCGGCTGGCGCTCACGATCGCGGATGAATGTATTCCGTATATCCAGAAGACGGCAAGGACACGCAGTGATTATGACGCGATGGCGGAGATCATAAAAAAATACGCAAACTGTAACGGCGTCCTTTTTTTGGAGCGGGATGGAAAAACCGGGCTGAACGATACGAAGTTAGTCATCCCGCCGGAGCTGTTTTTGGAGCTTTGTGAGGAAAATAAAAGTGTGGCATTCTGCCGTGTGACAGATAAAAAAGACGTGAATTACCGTTATCTCAGGCGTTACAGCGCGTTTGGGGCACCGCTCACGCAGGGAAAGGTCATCTGGGCGTATTTGGTGATCTTCCTGCCGAGACAGGTGTTGTCCACACAGGCGGAAATGGATTTCCTGGAGGGATTTGCCAAATTCTTTTCCACCAACTATGAACTGGCGCAGGTCGAAAAACAGAAAAAACTGCGCCAGCGCGCGGAATATCAGGCATTGCAGTCCCAGATCAACCCGCATTTTTTATTCAATTCCTTAAATACGATCTCGTTTTTCTGCAGGGAAAAGCCGGAGCGGGCGAGAGAGCTTCTGCTCGCGTTAAGCGTTTATTTCCGAAATACATTAGAGGCGACGGATGCCTATATGATCCCGCTGGAAAAGGAACTTGCGCATGTTAAGGCATATCTGGAACTGGAGGAGGCAAGATTCGAGGAACGTCTTACCGTAAAGATCAATGTGGATCCGGATTCCTGCGGCGGGGAACAAAAAAAAGAGGTTTTGGTGCCGACGTTAATCTTACAGCCGATCGTGGAAAACGCGGTAAAACATGGCGCAATGAAACGGGAGCATGGGGTGGTCACGATAACCGGACGTTTTGAAGAACCGGGCTATTCCGTTGTTGTGACGGATAACGGGCCGGGATTAAGCCCGCAGGCACTGGAAAACTTCAGACAGCGGAAAAAGGAAGGAAAGTACGGGCTGCAGAATGTAGACGCGAGAATGCGCAGCATTTACGGTGAAAACAGCGGACTTTTCATTGATACCGGGGAAGATGGGACCCGTGTGACCATGCATTTTTATAAAGAACCGGCATATCAGACAGATGCAGACAAAAAACTACGGACAGGGAAGGATGACAGAAGATGAAGATAGCAATCATAGACGACGAAAGACCGGCAAGAAGTGAACTGAGATATCTCTTGTCACAGGTTCTCCCGGAAGCGGAAATCTTTGAGGCGGACGGTGTGAAGACGGCGGATGCGCTGATGAAAGAACACATCTTTCAGGCGATCTTTTTGGATATCAATTTGGGAGAAGTGAGCGGAACCGTGCTTGCGTCAGCGATCAAGGAGCATCAGAAAAAGGCGGCGATCGTGTTTGTGACCGCCTACCAGGAATACGCGGTCAAGGCATTTGAGCTGGGCGCGGTTGACTATATTTTAAAACCCTATGATCTCGACCGGATCAAAAAGACCTTAAAGCGGCTGGAAGAGCAGGGATATTTCGCAGAGGAGAAAGAGACGGAAAAATATGAGGAACTGGATAAACTGGCCGTGAATGCCGGAGATAAGATCCGGCTCATTGATTACCGGGATATCATCTACATTGAATACAACCAGAGAAATTCCCTGATCCATACCGCAGACAATGTCTACACCGAGAACTATACCATGACGGCGCTTACGGAAAAGCTGGAAAAGAAAAATTTCTTCCGGATTCACAAAAGCTATCTGGTAAACCTCCAGTATATGGAAGAACTGGTGCCAAATTTAAGCAATGGATATGAGGTGCGCCTAAAGCATTGTCCGGGCGAATTGCTGCCGGTCAGCAGAAGTCAGATCCGTCATTTGAAGCAGTTGTTTGAAATTTGAAAAACCACTGTTTGGTTGACATAATTTATGTTCACATTATCCTCAAAAAACGACACTTCATACGCAAAAACATACAATATATACAAAAGGCATAGATAAAACCGAAAAAAGTTGTATAATATAACCATACTTCAAGAAAAGACGTAAGGAGGCGTTTTGTTATGGTAAGTTTTTTCGTTTGTCTTGCAATTTTAATTATCGGTTATTTTACCTATGGTAGAGTGATCGAACATATCTATGGTCCGGATGACCGTGAGACTCCGGCAGTTCGTATCAATGATGGTGTCGATTTCGTTGTTATGCCGAAATGGAAACTGTTTTTAGTACAGCTGTTAAATATCGCAGGTCTTGGACCGATCTACGGCGCACTTGCAGGCGCACAGTGGGGACCGGCAGTATTCCTCTGGATCACGTTCGGTACCATTTTAGCCGGTGCGGTACATGACTTCAGTGTTGGTTTTATCAGCATGCGTCATGATGGAACTTCTGTTTCCGAGCTGACCGGTATGTATCTTGGAAACTTTATGAAACAGGTTATGCGTGTATTCAGTGTGATCCTGCTTGTCATGGTAGGTACCGTATTTGCGGTAGGACCGGCTTCCCTGATCTCCATGCTGATCGGTAAGAACGGCGGTTCCGGTCTTCTGACCAACTCTTATTTCTGGCTGGCAGTTGTACTGATCTACTACTTTATCGCAACATTCGTGCCGATCGATAAGATCATTGGTAAGATTTATCCGATCTTCGGTATCTGCCTTATCATCATGGCGATCGGCGTTGGCGTAGGTATTTTCACACATGGTTATACCATTCCTGAGATTACCTTACAGAATCTGCATCCGGCAAAAACACCGATCTGGCCGGTTATGTTCGTCAGTGTAGCGTGTGGCGCGATCTCCGGATTCCACGCAACACAGTCACCGCTTATGGCTCGCTGCTGTAAGAGTGAGAAACAGTCACACTTCGTTTTCTACGGCGCAATGGTAAGTGAAGGTATCATCGCTTTGATCTGGGCAGCAGCAGGATGTGCTGTATATGAGAGAACCGGTGGCCTTACCACAGGCCTTACCCAGATGCTTACTGACGCAGGTCAGGCCGGTACTGTATATGATGTCTGCACAAAGACAATGGGTGGAGTTGGTATTGTCCTTGCAATGATCGGTGTTATCGCATGTCCGATCACTTCCGGTGATACTTCTTTCCGTTCCGCAAGACTTGTTATTGCAGACTGGTTCAAGATTGATCAGAAATCCTACAGCAAACGTCTTGTGATCTGCGTACCGTTACTGGCAGCAGGCGCACTGATCAGTCAGTTAGACTATCAGGTTGTATGGAGATACTTCAGCTGGTCGAACCAGACACTTGCAATGATCGCTCTGTGGACAGCATCCATGTATCTGTTTAAGAACAAAAAGCTGTTCTGGGTTACCGCTCTTCCGGCTACCTTCATGACGGCAGTTTCCGTAACATATTTCTTCTATGCTCCGGAGTGCCTGAATCTTGGAACCAAAGTAGCATATCCGATCGGACTGATCGCAGCAGCAGCATGCCTGATCCTCTTCCTTTCAAAGAGTGTATTTAAGAAAGATGGCGCAAAGGCATAACAACAGGCTGAATAAAAAAGAATAACGGGACAGGCTTTTTAAGAGAAGATCTTAAAAAGCCTGTTTTTACTTTACAGAAAAGGAGTGGACTTTTATACTGGAATAAGAAGAAACAAAGGGGATGGAAAGATGAATATCCGCATTTATACCATGACACATAAGAAATTTGAGGTGCCGCCGGATCCGATGTATGTACCGTTACAGGTTGGACGGGCGGTGCATGAAGATCTCGGTTATACCGGGGATGATACCGGAGATAATATTTCAGCAAAAAACTGCTACTACAGTGAGCTGACGGGACTTTACTGGGTATGGAAGAATGTAAAAGACACAGACTATGTCGGGGTGTGCCATTATCGCAGATATCTGATCAACGAAAAGGGCAAGGTTTTTACAAAAGGGGAATTGGAACAGATCCTGCAGAAAGTGGATGTGATCACGACAAAGAGAGTACAGCTGCGTTATCCGTATTATGAGGGATATAAGGCGACGCACCACATTGAAAATCTGGATGCGACCGGAGAGGTGATCCGTGAGATGTACCCGGATTATTATCCGTATTTTGACCGCCTGGTACATGGGGAAGAGACCTATTTCGGCAATATCATGATCTGCAGCAAAAAGCTGTACGACGCGTATGCGGACTGGCTGTTTTCCATTTTTGCCGAAGTGGAAAAGCGTGTGGACATTGACTCGTATGACGATTATCATAAGCGGGTGTTTGGCTTTATCTCCGAGATCCTTTTACTTGTCTGGGTGCGGGCGAACAAGCTCTCGGTCTATGAGTGCCAGGTCGGGATGATCGGGGAAAAGGCAGAGACGCGGGAGATGAAAGAAAAGCTTGCCGGTTATTTCGAGCGGAAAGATGTGGCAGGCGCGAAAACATATTTTATGGAACGTTTAAAAAAGCGCCCGGATGTGCTCATGGAAGCATCGGATATTACCGGGGAGCTGAAGCTGTGTATGCAGGTGATCGCGACCTGTGAGCGTGAATTCGGTGATCGCGCGGATAATGCGGTGGCTGACGGCACAGAGAGCAAAACAGAAAAATGTGTCTTAGACCGTGGAATGTCTTTTGCGGAGCTGATGGAATATTTCCGGACGCTCAATGCGGCGGTTGAGGCTGTGCGAAAGGGCGGGGACGCGAAAGATGTTTGCAGTGCGTTTCCGTGGGAACAGGTGAGTGACGCGGCAGTTTATGTGGCAGTGCGCGTGCTCTGTACAAAGCCCGGAGAAGCGGAAGAAACGATGCGGCGGATTCCGAAAAATATGGCTTGCCATTTACCGGAATCGTCAGTATAATATGATATAAATTGCAAAAGAAAAAGAGGAAAAAAGAATGGCGGCATTAAAGATCAGTTATAAAATTTATCTGGAGGCGGAGGATGTATCCCAGTCCAGAATACAGTCCTGCACCTCATTTGTGGATGAGATCGTAAAAAATCACGTAAACCCGTACATTGCAAGAGCAGAGGTCACAAACGAAAATGACATGGATGATTTTATCGTGAGACTCTATGCGGATGAGGAGATCACGGAGGATGTCTGTGACAGTGAAAACGATGCAAAGGCTTTCGTGGACGATATGGTGGATCTGCTTTTTGATATTGCGCATATGCATTCTTTTCTTGACATGGAAGGCAGTTTTTCCATGGAGCTGGATGGAGAGCGGAAAGCGTATACGTTCCGTTCGGAGAGCGGTGACTCACTCTGTGATTTCGAGGAAGAAAATTAGAAAAATAGCATTGCCTTTTGCTTCCAATGTGTATATAATAAAAGGAGTGCAGATATAGTTCATCGGTAGAATGCCAGCTTCCCAAGCTGGAGAGACGGGTTCGATTCCCGCTATCTGCTGATAAGACCACTCGGATAGACGTTGTAAGAGGTGTTTATCCGGGTGTTTTGCTGTATCAGTAAATCTATAGATTATGCAGGATGAGAGAGGGAAAAACAAATGAAGGAAGATAATCGTTCAAGGGATCAAAAGGTAGCGCAGCTGCGTGAAAAAATAAGTTCCCGTATTTACCGGGAGAAAGAACCGAGATTCAAGCTGGCAAACACGATCGTGCTTTGGATGCAGCTGCTTCTCGAATTTGGAATGCTGTTAAATCTGGGATACCTTGGTGTGACAGGAAATTCAAGGGTGCTGGTCGGGATCACGATCGCCTGGATCGTGCTCGGACAGATCGTCTCTTTTGTATTGTATTTTCGGAATCCGAGAAGTCTTACGTTAAACCATATCATGATCATTCAGTTTGGTGTGGCTTATACGCTTACGCTTTTCTTAAACGAGAATAACAGTACGGTATTTTTAGCGCTTCCGGTATTTATCGCGACGTTGATGTACAATAACCGCAGACAGATGGACATCGTAAGTATCATATGCGGTATTGTATGTACGGCGCGGATCGCTATGGTCGGAATGGGATTTTTGACGTCATCAAACAGTATGAATCAGGAAGTGATCGTTTATCTGACGATGATTGCATCTTTGATCAGTATTACACAGGCAACCAGGATCTCATGGAGATTCAATCACGACGCGATGCATTCCATGGTGGATGAACAGCAGATCCAGGGCATTATCATGGAGGACGTGCTTGCGATCGCGAAAGGCGTACGGGATAAGACCGGTGACGCGGATGTCGTGATCGAGCAGCTGTATGACTCAGCGCAGAATATCAACAAGATTGTTGGCGAGATCACCTGCGGAACACAGAGTACCTCGGAAAATATCCAGAATCAGACCATTATGACGCAGAATATCCAGGAATCCATTCAGGATGCCGCAGCGCGGACAAAGAACGCGGCCGGCAAGGCAACGGAATCCATGGAGACCGTAAAGGAAAGCCTGCAGACGATGGATGAACTCAGTGAACATTCCGGCCATATTGCGGATACCAACTCCAAAGTAGTGTCTTCGATGGAAAAATTACAGAAAAAGACTGAGGATGTAAAAGCGATCACGGATATGATCCTTGAGATCTCAAGCCAGACCAACCTGCTTGCGTTAAACGCGTCGATCGAAGCGGCAAGAGCAGGCGAGGCAGGAAAAGGTTTTGCGGTTGTCGCGGAACAGATCAGGCAGCTTGCGGAACAGACCAAGCAGTCTACCGAAAGTATTACGGCGATCGTGGAGGAATTGAGCAGTTACTCCGAGGAGGCTTCCGAGTCCATTCAGGAATCTTTGCATGTGACGGAAGAACAGACCACGCTGATCGGAAATGCATCGGAAGATTTTGGAAAGATCAATACCAATATGCAGGAACTGACCGATGAGATGATGAATATCAACAGCATGATGGAGGATCTCAAAGAATCCAACAATGCGATCGTTGACAGTATCAGCCAGCTCTCCGCAGCGAGCCATCAGATCGCGGCAAGTACAGAGGAGGCTTCCGAGATCACCGGAAGCAATCAGACAAGCTCCAAACAGGCAAGAGATATGTTAGAGCAGGTGCTTGGCTATTCACATCAGTTAGATAAATATATGAAATAACAAAAAGACCGTTTCTCAATGTGAGAGACGGTCTTTCTATATCCGGTGATCGTTGTTGCAAAGCCGAATTGTAATGAGGGTCAGTTAAGTGAACTTGGTGGAACCGAATAGTTAAATCAAGAAATTCACGGATTTAAATTTGTTATAAATTCTATATATTTCTAATGGCGATAACTACAGTGTAAGATGGACCTGGGGTTGTCGGTGAATGTAAATATGGTTTTCCTGCATGAAGAAGCAAGCCTGACGAAGTATCGCTCAAATTAGATTCAAAATTCTAATCTGGGCGATTTTTGCGCGGGCAATGAGGAAAAGTCCAGGCATGCTGTATTCTGGAAAATAAAGCAAAAAATAAAAAGCAGGAAAATGGTAGAAAAAGTCAAAAATATTGTGGATATAATGATAGAATTGTATTAAAATATGTAAAGAAACAATTTATGGAATATTCAGCAATTTTTCATGATATGGATAAAAGATTCTGCTATGCTATTGATAAGGATATCTTCGTGATATGTGTGCAGGTAAAAAAAGGATGATATGAAGGAGATAATACTTCACTGTGAGGATAAGTATATACCAATGGAATTAAAGGATACACGAAAAGTAAAGTGATTCCAATGAAGAAGGTTGCCACATCACAGTTTCATGATTATTATGAAGCACAACTTCAGATGCATTTGATATGTCTCCGCTATTTTTTTGAATTTACGGACATGCAGGGGGAAAAGTATATTACGGCTATGGATTTATTATGGAGATGAGTTCGCAATGCCGGGAGCAAACGATCCGGATTGCAGACGAGGTATGTACTGGGATGAAGAATATCAGGATAAAGAGATGTTTGAATGGTATAAACAGCTTTTGCGGGTTCGAAAAACACATGCATGCATTGTAGAAGGCGAAGTGATTGAGACAATAGCAAAGGATAAGGAAAATACGATTGTTTTGATTAGAAAAAATAGCGAAGAGACAATTGCCCTGATTTTTAATTGTGGTAGTAATGCGAAAGAATTCAATGAGTATGTGGGAAAATGTAATTTGCTTAGAGGGAATTTCTTTGATGGAAAAGTAGAGGGGCTTGATGCTGCGATATTAGTGCTCTAAGAAAAATTACATCCACAGACAGGAGAAATATAATGAAGTCAAAAGATGAATATTTGATCACAGATGCGCCACTTAAAGCGTTGACTGTTTTTGCAATGCCCATGATTTTCGGTAGTTTCTTTCAACAGGTATATAATATGGCTGATTCAATTATCGTTGGGCAGTTTGTCGGATCTTCTGCACTTGCGGCAGTTGGTGCCTGTGCTGCTCTTACGAATGTATTCATTTGTGTAGCATTGGGTGCCGGTGTAGGCGCAGGTGTGCTTGTAAGCCGCTATTTTGGGGCCAGAGATTACAGCAAAATGAAAACGATTGTGTCAACATCATTGATTAGTTTTCTGATTCTAAGCATACTTCTGGGTGTCTTTGGTTTTTGTTTTTCCCATTCGATGATGAGTTTATTACAGACACCGGCTGATATACTGGAGGAAGCGGTACTGTATCTTCGTGTGTATTTTGTAGGATTCCCGTTTCTGTTTATGTACAATATCCTGTCAACGATGTTCACCTCAATCGGTGAATCTAAGATTCCATTGGTTTTTTTGATATTCTCTTCTGTTTTAAATATTTTTATGGATCTTTGGATGGTGGCTGGTCTGGGGCTGGGGGTGTTTGGTGCAGCTCTTGCAACTCTTATTGCACAGGGGATTTCCGCAGTGTTTTCACTTTCGATTTTCTTTTGCCGGATGCGTCGATATAAAAGTCACTTTAACTGGTTTGACAGGCAGGAATTACATTCAATGCTTCAAATTGCTGTACCATCGGTTCTGCAGCAGTCTACAGTGTCAATTGGTATGATGATTGTACAGGCAGTTGTAAATCCCTTTGGTACACAGGCACTCGCAGGTTATGCGGCAACGATGAGGGTGGAGAATGTTTTTTCGTTGATATTTGTATCTATTGGCAATGCAGTATCGCCATATGTTTCCCAGAATCTTGGTGCAAAGAAAATTGAACGTATCAAAAAAGGATATCACGCCGCACTGGTGTTAGATATATGTTTTGCAGTTCTTGCTTTTATAGTCATTGAAACATTGCATACGCAAATTTCTTCATTATTTCTGGGTAAAGATGGAACCGCTTTAGCATACCAGGTGTCCGGGGATTATATGAGATGGCTCGGCTGCTTTTTCATTTTCATGGGTATCAAGATGGCAACCGATGGAGTTCTTCGTGGACTTGGGATTATGCGCCCATTTCTCATTGCAAACATGGTAAACCTTGCGATCCGCTTGTCAGTTGCTTTGATTTTTGCACCGCGTTTTGGTATTGCATTTGTCTGGCTTGCCGTACCGGTTGGCTGGTTTGCCAATTATTTGATTTCCTATGTGGCGCTCAGAAGATCATACGATAAGGTAACTTTTAACGTATAAAGGGTGGCAGTATAAGCATCCGCACAGGCATGAGGACAGGTTCAATAAATGCCAGAATACAGAAAAACGATTGATGATTAACGGAAAGAAGTGAACTGGAAAGAACTTTGGATGACTTTTTGGGGACATGAGAATGGCTTGGAATCAATATGGGCTTCTTGGGTATCCATGGTAAGTAGTTTTGCTGATTGTAATTTTCATGAATGTCGTATTCTGGGGAGTTAAGCAAAAAAAATAAAAAGGAAAAGTAAATACGGTAAGAAAAGGCTAAGGTTGACAATTTGGAAGTGTTGAAATATGATGGAATCATAGGGCGGGGGAGTTCTGCGTGCAGGACTCCTTTTTTCTGTCTGTTTCAAAATTAGTGGATAAGGAGAGCGTATATGGGAAAACAGGTAGCTGTACTGATCGATGGGGATAACATCTCGTACAAATATGCGGAATATATCAAGCGGGAGGCCATGCACTATGGAAATGTGCGGATTTTCCGGCTTTATGGTTCCATCAGTTCACCGAGTGTCCGGCCGTGGTACAAGGTCATGCCGCTTCAGGGGATTATGCCGATGCTGCAGATCACTTATGCCAACGGAAAAAGTGTGGCAGATCAGGCGTTGACGATCGATGTTATGGATCTTTTGTATACACAGGATATCGATGTGTTCTGTATCGTGTCCAGCGACAGCGATTTTACAAAGCTGGTGTACCGTTTGAAGGAAGCCGGCAAAGTTGTCATCGGAATGGGGGAAGCAAAGACCAAGGAGGCGCTTGCAAAAGCGTGTGATGAGTTTAAGATCCTGGATCTGATCTATAAGGACGCGGATCTTGAGACACAGGAGATCACGCAGAAGGTGACAGAAAAGATCCCGTTTGTGGAAAAGGAAGTTCCGCAGGAGGAAGAAGAGATCATTGGGGAGGAACCGATCGAGGAGTCGAAGATCAGTATTCCGTCCGAAGCGGAAGTGATCTCCTATATTTATGATTTTATGAAAGCGTCCGAGGATGAAAAGATCAATCTGTCGGAGGTTGGAAAGGCACTCAAAGAGAAATTTCTCGGGTTTGATGCCAGAAATTATGATTACAACAACATGACAAAGATGCTGCAGAATCATTCAGACCGGTTTAAGGTAGACCGGCAGAAGGCACCGGATGGAATTCACGGAATTATTTATGTAAGTGTAAAGTAAGATAAAAGAGGTTTGGGATAACATGAAAAAGATACCAAAGTCAAGAGTTGCAGGTCTGCTTTCCATGCTTTTTCTGCTTGTATTTGCGGCATGCGGGTCATTGCCGGAAGAAGCAGCGCAGTATGCGGCGGGAACACAGGATACGGCAGGACAGACAACGGAAGAACGGGCGGAAAGCACAAAGCATGCGGGAACCCTGGATGGAAGTGCGCAAAAGACCGGGGATTCGACACTGGAAGTCCATTATATCGATGTGGGGCAGGGTGACGCGACACTGATCACCTGCGACGGACACGCGATGCTCATTGATGCCGGAAATAATGACAAAGGTACGGCGGTGCAGTCGTATCTGATGCACCAGAATGTCACGGCGCTCGATTATGTGATCGCAACACACCCGGATGCGGATCACATCGGTGGTCTGGATGTCGTGATCACGAAATTTGACTGTGGCACGATCTTTATGACCGATGACGAAAAAGACACCGCAACCTACCGGGATGTCATTGATGCCATGGATTACCGCGGCTACAGCAAAACAGCTCCGGTCGTCGGAAATTCCTATGCGCTTGGCGGCGCAGCGTTTACGATCGTCGGTCCGACAAAGCTTGGCGTCGATTCCAACGGAAATTCGATCGCGATCCTCTTACAGCATGGAAACAACCGTTTTTACTTTGAAGGGGATGCGGAAGAACAGGAAGAGGCGGATATCTTATCGACCGGGATTGATATCTCGGCAGATGTATACAAAACGGGACATCATGGCAGTAAGACTTCTACAAGTGACGCGTTGCTTGCGGCAGTCAGCCCGCAGTACGCGGTGATCAGTGTCGGTGAGGGAAATAAATACGGTCATCCGAATGCGGAGACGTTAAATAAGCTTCGGGCAGATAGGGTTTCCATTTTTCGTACCGATGAGCAGGGAACGATCGTTGCCACGTCAGACGGCAGCGCGATCACCTGGAACTGTTCCCCGTCAGAGAGCTGGCAGGCAGGAGAGCCGACGGGCAGCAGTATCGGCAGTACCGGCAGTACCGCTTCACAGAGCGCAGTGGTGGAAAACAGCGATGATGCGGCAAGTCCGGATACGGACGCGGATGTGACCGTACATATCACCAACACAGGCACAAAATATCATGCGGCAGGCTGCCGTTATTTAAAGGACAGTGATATCGAGGTGCCGCTGTCAGAAGCAAAAGACCGGGGCTATACGCCCTGCTCGGTCTGTAAGCCGCCGCAGTAGGCATTGCGGGCAACGAAAAAAAGGCTCTTGACAGGAGTCTTTTTTTCTATTATCATTTAAAACAGCGTTTTAGAAACAATGTTTTAAATTGGAGGAAGCAATGGCAAGTCGTGTGGAAGGATTTGATGAGGCGATCTTGTGTCACGCCAAAAATGAATTTCTGGAAAAGGGATTTAACGAAGCGTCGCTGCGCACGATCGCACAGAATGCCGGCGTCAGTACCAGTACCATCTATACAAGGTACTCGGATAAGGAAGGTCTGTTCCGTTATCTGGTAAGACCGGCGGCAGAGGGGATGCGCTCGTACATTGACCGCGCGTTAAACGGCTTTGAATCCATGCCGGAGGAGGAGCAGAAAGAACAGCATGAAGCGTATGCCGATCAGGGTTTTCCGGGGCTGGTTGATTTTATATACAGCCATTTTGATGCATTTAAACTGATCGTTACCTGTGCGCCGAATACGTTTTATCATGATTTTTTGGAGAGTCTGGTAGAACTGGATATGAACTGCACCAGAAATTTCCTGATACAGGTAAAGAGCAGGGCATACGAGGAAGGACGTATCACGGATGGATTTTTGCATGTGGTGTCGAGCGCGTTTTATGCGGGGCTGTTTGAGGTTGTGATCCATGATATGCCGAGAGAAGAAGCGGAGGTTTATATCAATGAACTGAGAAGATTCTACAATAACGGATGGAAAGAGTATTTTTAGGGAAAGGAGAGGACGATGCAAAAAACAGAGACATTTTGTGTGGATTCCGGTGGCTGGATCCATTGCCCGAAATGCCGGTGCAGGACACGGACGAGGATCCGGAGAGAAACGATCTTAAAGTATTTTCCGGTATTCTGTCCACAGTGCAAACAGGAATTTCTGGTGGATGTAGAAAATTGTGAGATTAAATTATCAGTAGAGCCAGACGTCATTACGTCATAGAGCCGATAATTTGTGAAGAATAAATTCGCAGATTATCGGCTTTATTTATAAATTGAGGTTAGGAAGAACTAACACAAGGAGGAGAATTGAAAATGAAGAAAAAGCAACAAAGCCCGATCATGGTATTGCTTGGGCTGGCAGCAGATTCCAGAGGAAAATTCGTGGAATCGGTAGTCTTTGCGGTGATCGGTGTCATAGCGGGTGTTGTCCCGTATCTCGCGGGCGCAAGGATCATTGTGGCACTGATGAGTGGAAATAAAGATTCCGCTTATTACGGCAGGCTTTGCCTGATCGCATTGCTTGCGTACATATTAAAGGTACTGTTCGCAAACGTATCGACAACAGTTTCACACAGCGCGACGTATCAGACACTCCGGTCAATCCGGCTAAAAATGATCTCAAAGCTGTCGAAAATGCCGATGGGTACGCTGCTCGATACGCCATCCGGCCAGATGAAGGATACGATCGTGGACCGGGTCGAAGGACTGGAGACGACACTGGCACACCTGATCCCGGAGATGACAGCGAATATTTTAATCCCGCTCTGCCTGCTTTTGTATCTGTTCTGGCTTGACTGGAGAATGGCGCTTGTCACACTGGTGGTCTTTCCGTTTGGCATGTGTTTTGTGGCGATGATGGGAAAAACATATCCGGCAAAATATAAAGAGTCGGTGCGGATCAACAAGCATATGAATGACACGGTGATCGAGTATGTCAACGGTATTGAGGTGATCAAGGCATTCAACCAGAGTTCCAATTCCTATCAGAAATACGAGGATGCGGTCGTGGACAATGCGTCATTTTTCTATCACTGGATGAAAAGCTGTCAGTGGCCGATGTCCGCGTATACGGCGATATGTCCGTCAACACTGCTTACCGTGCTGCCGGTCGGATGCATATTCTATCAGAACGGCACGCTGACTTCGGAAACTTTTGTTACGATCATGATCATTTCCATGAGTATCATCGGACCGATCCTTGCTGCAAGTAATTTCGTGGACAGTATTGCTGCGATGGGAACTGTGGTCGGACTGATCCAAGAGGTGTTGGATGCGCCGGAGCTGGTCCGCCCGGAAACTTCCGCAAAAATGGAAGGAACGGATATTTCCTTAAAGAATGTAACGTTTGGTTATAACGACGAGAAAGAAGTCTTAAAGGGGGTGGATCTTGAGATCCCGGCCGGAACGGTCACTGCGCTGGTCGGCCCGTCCGGCAGTGGAAAATCAACGATCGCGAAACTGATCGCCGGATTCTGGGATGTGAAGGACGGAGCGATCACGATCGGAAAACGGAATATCCGTGAGCTTTCCCAGAGTGATATCGCGAATGCGATCGCATATGTCGCGCAGGACAATTATCTGTTTGATGACACCATTCGGAATAACATCCGTATGGGGCGTTCCACCGCAACGGACAAAGAGGTGGAGGAAGCAGCGAAAGCCGCCGGCTGTGATGGATTTATCCGGAAGCTGGAAAATGGCTATGATACGGTGGCGGGAAGCGCGGGAAGCCATCTTTCCGGCGGAGAAAAACAGCGGATCGCGATCGCACGCGCAATGTTGCGAAATGCTCCGATCGTAATCCTGGATGAGGCGACGGCGTATACGGATCCCGAAAATGAGGCGGTGATCCAGGAGGCGGTTTCCAAGCTGGTGCAGGGCAAGACACTGATCGTGATCGCCCACCGGCTTTCCACTATCATTGATTCTGACAAGATCGTGGTGGTAAAGGACGGAAAGATCCATGCCGAGGGAACACACGAAAAACTGTTAGAAAGCTCAGAACTCTATCATGAGATGTGGCAGGCGCACATCGGAGCAAAGGATGGTGAATAACGATGATTCATGTTTTTAAAAAGATCTGGAATTTTTCCGAAAAAGAAAAGAACAATTTGAGAAAGTCTATCGTCATTGGCTTTTTGAACGCGATTTTTAATTCCTTTTTAGTGGCGGCACTCTATATGGTATTAAAGGCGATCCTTGAAGATTCCGTGAGTACGGAAACGGCGTGGACGGCGTTCTTTATTATGGCGCTCAGTATCGCAGGAAAGATCGTTACCCAGTATTTTTCACAGTTAGAGCGGACGCATGCAGGCTATTTCATGGTCGCGGATAAGCGGATCGCGATCGGTGAGAAGTTAAAGAGCGTGCCGATGGGATATTTTAACCAGAACAGTCTGGGACAGATCACGGCGATCGAAACAACGATCTTAAATGATGTGGAAAGCGCAGTGCCGGTCGTTTTGGTCACCACACTCGGTGGATTTTTAAATTCGCTGGTGTTTGCACTGTTTCTGGTGGCATTTGATGTGAGACTTGGCGCGATCACGTTAGCCGGGATCGCAGCGTTTCTTCTTATCACAGCCGCGATGGAACGAAAATCCAGAGAAGGTGTTCCGGCCCGCCAGGAGGCACAGTCCGTCCTTGTCGAGGCGGTGCTTGAAACGATCCAGGGAATGAGCGTGGTAAAGGCATTTGATCTGGATCACGACCTCGACAAAAAAGTAGACCGCGCGATCGAGGCGAGCTTTGAGAAGAATGAAAAACTCGAAAAAGCAATGACGCCTTATGTGGCAATGCAGCAGCTTGTACTCTATGTCTTTGGCGTTGCGCTCATGTTTGGCGCGATCACATTTTACTTAAACGGAACGATGGAACTCTCAAAAAGCCTGATCATGGTGATCTGCTCATTTCTGGTATATGAGCAGCTGAAAGTGGCGGGCAGCTGTGTGGCAAACATGCGGATCGCGGAGCACTCGATCGACAAGGCAAATAAGATCGATGATGTGCCGGTCATGGATGAGGGCGGAAAAGACATTGTTCCGGCATCAACGGAGATCTGTTTCCAGAATGTGAAGTTTTCCTATGGGAAAAAGGTAATATTAAACGATATGACCTTTACCATTCCGGAAAAGAAGATGACGGCGATCGTTGGCTCGTCCGGTTCCGGAAAGACAACACTTTGCAGCCTGATTCCGCGATTCTGGGATGTGGATGCGGGCGCGGTATCGATCGGCGGTGTCAATGTAAAGGATTATACGTTAAACAGCCTGATGAAAAATGTCAGCATGGTTTTCCAGAAGGTCTATCTCTTTGCGGATACCATTGAAAACAATATTAAGTTCGGAAAGCCGGATGCGACCCACGAGGAGGTCGTGGAAGCGGCAAAAAGAGCCTGCTGTCATGAATTTATCATGGCGCTTCCGGACGGATATCAGACGAAGATCGGAGAAGGCGGGGCATCGCTTTCCGGCGGAGAAAAGCAGCGGATCTCAATCGCGCGTGCGCTGATCAAGGATGCGCAGATCGTTATTTTTGATGAGGCGACCGCCAACGTAGATCCGGAAAACGAGGACAGATTGCAGCGCGCGATCGAAGAACTCACAAAAGATAAGACGGTCATTATGATCGCGCACCGCTTAAAGACCGTGCGGAATGCGGAAAAGATCCTGGTCTTAAATGACGGAAAGATCGCGCAGGAGGGCAGACACGAGGATCTCATCAAAGAATCCGGCATTTACGCCGATTTCGTAAACGGAAGAAAAGAAGCAATCGGCTGGAAACTGGGAAAACAGGCATAACAGAAGAAAAAGGAGAAAAATTATGAAACTAAGTGTAAAAGATCTGATCAATGTAGGATTATTCAGTGTGATTTATTTTATCATGTTTACGATTTCGGGAATTCTCGGCTATATTCCGATCTGTGTCGTGATCCTGCCGCTCATCGCGGGAATCCTCGGTGGGATTCCATTTGTACTGTTTACGATCAAAGAACAGAAATTAGGTGCGGTCACGCTGATGGGTGTGATCGCTGGACTTTTCACCTTCCTTGTCGGGCAGACCTGGCTGTCTGTTGTTTTTGGTCTGGTGTTTGGGCTGCTTGCGGATCTCATTATGAGATCCGGCCAGTATAAAAGCTGGACAAAAAATATGCTGGGCTACAGCGTATTTACACTCTGGACAGTCGGAACCATGCTCCCGATGTGGATCATGCGTGAGACATTCTTTGCAGGTTACAGGGAAAACGGCGGGACAGACACATACATCAATGCGGTTATGAAGCTCACACCGAATTATATGATACTTGTCGTTATCGTGCTTGCGCTTGTGGGCGGCATACTGGGTGCGTGCCTTGGAAAATCGGTGTTAAAGAAACACTTTGAAAAAGCGGGCATCGCATAAAAGGTGGGCAGGAGATGAAAAGGATGGAACGTTATGTTGATCCGAGAACAAAATTATTTTTGCTGCTTACCATGAACATTGTCCTGCTAAATATAGGTACCGGGGTCTTTTTATCCTGGCTAAAATTTGTCATCGGTTTTCTGCCATTCGTCCTGCTTCTTACAGCAGGACGGTGGAAAATGGCATGGGGCTATCTGTGTGTCTATCTGGGCAGCTATGCGATCCTCTCCGGGGTGCTTGCGCATACGGGTGGAGCAGTCATGATGCTCTTTGGATTTCTCGCATCCATGGGAACAAAATTTCTGCCGGGCGGTATGCTCGGTGTCTATTTTTTATGCAGTACCAGAGTAAATGAATTTGTTGCGGCGATGGAGCGCATGCATATTCCACAGAAAGTCATTATCCCGGTCTCTGTCATGTTTCGCTTTTTCCCGACCGTGCGGGAGGAGACGGCAGGGATCAGTGACGCAATGCGCATGCGAAAACTCGGATTTCGCTACTTTTTTACGAAGCCGGTGGAAATACTGGAATACCGGCTGGTTCCGCTCATGATAGCAGTAGTGAACATCGGGGAAGACCGTAGTGATCGCGGAGCACAGACTGGAATATTTAAAAGAACTTGCGGATCGTTTTATTTATATGAAAAACGGAGCAATCGTATTTTCGTCTGACGCGCGAAGAATGCGGACGCTGCTGGAAGAAAAGCTTACTAAGATGGGACTTCGCAGTTTTTCCTATGAACATCTGAAGATAAGAAACACAAAAGAAGCGGAAGCTTCTCTTGGGATCCGGGATTTTTCTTTCCGTTATAAAAACGCGAAGAAAAAAAGTCTTTCAATCGATGCGCTTGACTTTCCAAAAGCTTCTGTGGTCGCGGTCATCGGTAAGAACGGAGCCGGGAAATCCACCTTTGTCCGGTGTCTCTGCGGTCTGGAAAAAAGAGGAAAGGGCGTATTACATGATGGGGAAAAGAAGCTTCTTTCCAAAAACAGATTAGACCGTTCGTTTCTCGTCATGCAGGATGTAAACCGCCAGCTTTTCACGGAAAGCGTGGAGAAGGAGATCACGCTTGGGATGGAAACAGAGGATGCGGATCTGCTCGAAAAAATTTTAAAAGAATTTGATTTATATGCATATCGCAAAAGACATCCGATGTCTCTTTCCGGCGGACAGAAACAGAGGGTGGCAGTCGCAAGTGCGGTGGCGAGTGGCAGAGATTACATCATTTTTGATGAGCCGACCAGTGGGCTGGATGATTTCCATATGAAGCAGGTCGCGGGATGCTTAAAGGATCTGCAGGAGAGCGGAAAAACCGTATTGGTCATCACGCACGACATAGAACTTATTTACGCCTGCTGTAATTATATTCTCAGGATAGAAGATGGAAATGCCGCGGAACTGTATCGGATGTGTGGGGAAAATGAGGCAAGGCTGAAAAAATTTTTTAATGTATTTTCTTTTTAATCTTTTTTTCTAAAGTATCTTCGAATCTGTGCCGGAAGGAGTAATATCTTTCCGGCACAGATTTGTCATGGAAATATGATTTTCCGGATGTTAATGTCAAAAAGACGCAAATTATGGTCTTCTTGTTGACAAAATTCCTGTAAAAATGCGCAAAATTTCATATAGAATCGAAAACGGTTAGTGTATATTTTTATAGCACGGTTAGTCTAAACTAACCGCTAGAGGGAGGATATATGTATAAAATTGCGATTTGTGATGCCGACAGAGCATACAGAGGAAGGGTAAAAAAGATCATAGTGGATGAAGGTGTGATAGCTGTCGATGATATCCGGTTTTATGAATATTGTTCGGGCGTGGAACTTTTAGAAGATGTGAACATATTGCACCATCTTATTTTTATTGATAATCGTATGCCGGGGCTGGATGGGAATAAGACCATACAGCAGTTAAGAAAAGAGAATAAAGACGCAGTCGTAGTCTTTTGTTCACGTTATTTTGAGCCGACAGCAGACAGTATCAATATTGGGCAGCTTTTTCGCTATATCATGAAAGATGCGAATGACAGATACCTGAAACGGGAGATGTCAGCTATTTTGTTAAAAGTAAAACAATGCAGTCAGAGATATTCTGTGACGATCACATCGGTTGGAAGGGTTCGGCGTGTTCCGGTTGAAAAAATCCTGTATATCTGTCTTGCAAAAAGGGGATGCCATATGTACGTTGATGAGTCCGGGAGTGTGAAGGAGATGCGATGCAGAGAATCGTTACCTGATCTGTATGGGGAGCTTGCGGATAAAGGTTTTGCATATGCACATAACAGTTATATTGTCAATCTCGAAAAGGTCGAGGCGATAGAAAAGAATATTGTGATTTTAAAAGATGGCATCCAGCTTAACATTTCCAGGTCGAAAAGAAAACAATTTGAAGACAAGCTGCTGGAGCTTTTTTACGATTACGGTACAGGAATGCAAAAATTGCCCGGAAAATTACCGTTTTTGCCTGGAGAATTGTAAAGAGAAAAATTTTTTAGTAGACTCTCTGGAAAAGGAGCTGCTTTTCTTTTTAGCCAATGGTTAGTTGAAACTAACTAAAAGCAGCAGGGATGAAAGTCAGCTGCATATCGGAAAATGAAAGGGTGGAGATCCGTCTGATCAAGAATATTGAAAATATAGATAAAAAGAAACTTACATTATTCTGCATTCCGTTTGCCGGCGGAGGAGCAGCGTTCTATCGCCGGTGGGTGAAAAAAATGCAGGGTTTACTGACGGTCTGCCCCGTTCAGCTTCCGGGAAGAGAAGAAAGGATCGCGGAAGAACCTTATACAGATATGGATCGGATGTTGGATGATCTGTATGCGGCGGTAACAGGCGTTGTAAAAGGTCCATATGCGGTCTGGGGGCACAGTATGGGTGGAAAGATTGCGTACGAACTGGAAAAACGAATGGAAAAGTCAGGGAATATGGCGCAATGTCTCTTTATTTCCGGCAGCAGGGTACCGGGCATCCCGGAGTCCAGGCCGATTTATCATTTGCCGGATGAACAGTTTAAAAAGGAGCTGGAACGATTTGAAGGAACTCCAAAAGAGATCCTGGAAAATCAGGAGTGGCTGGATTTTTTCCTGCCAATGCTGAGAGCTGATTTTACAATGGATGAAACCTATCAGGATGATTCAGGAACGGTACTGCATGCGCCGATAGCTGCATTTGGAGGAAAAGATGACAGGGAGGCAGATGCGCGGATGCTCTGTCAGTGGAAAAACTATACAGACAGTCATTTTGAACAAAAGATGTTTGAAGGAGGACATTTCTATCTTCGGGAACATGAAGATGAAGTGATACAAAATATCATCGGTTGCCTGCGGAGGATAGCAGATGGAATTTAAAATCTTTCATAATCCAGATCTTATCGGGGGCAGCAAACCTGCACTTGAAAGAAATGAAGTACATATCTGGTGTATCGAATGGAAAGAAATGAAACATTTCTGGGAAAGCCGACAGTCAGTTATGAGCCGGCAGGAATTAAAAAAGGCGGCGCAGTTTTATTTTTATGAAGACCGTATGCGTTATATAGCGGGAAAGATCATGACAAGGCTGTTGTTGATGGCGTATTTAAAAGAGCGGGAGATCCAATTTTTTACCGGAAAGTTTGGGAAACCTTATTACAGACCAATATCCGGAACACCACACATAGGATTTAATTTATCGCACTCAGGAAACATCGTGCTGGCTGCGTTTGCACGGGAAATGGATGTCGGGGTGGATGTGCAGGAAATGGCAGGCTGCCCGGATGCCGGAGAGATCGCAAAAAACTTTTATACGTCTGTCGAGGCAGATGATGTAAAAAGGGGCGGCAAGGAAGTCTTTTTTCGGTATTGGGCGGCAAAAGAGGCTTATCTGAAAGCAGTGGGAACCGGATTGAACCGGGGAATGAATTTTTTTTCTGTCAGAAATGACAGAGTAGAAGAAAACGGGAAACAAAAACAGCATTGGAAACTGATTCCGGTCGAAATAGCAGGTTATGCAGCGTTTGTGGCATTACAGGAAAAGGGGGGAAATGGAAAATGGGATATAAAAAAGATATGAGCAGATATGAAAATCTGGAAGGCTTAGAAAGATGCAGTCTGGCAGACCAGCTTGAGAGATGGGCAGAAAAGTATGCGGGAAAAACCGCTGTGGTGGACAGTGAGCAGAAAGTAACTTATAGGGAACTGAATGAGCGGGTGAGCCGGATGGCACGCGCGTTTTTGTGCAATGGAATTCATGAGGGAGACCGGGTCGTGGTGCAGCTTCCAAATAAGCTTACGTTTGTGATCGTCTTTTTTGCACTCATGAGGATCGGCGCTGTTCCGATCATGATGCTGCCGGCACATCGGGAAGCGGAACTGGAAGGGATCATAAAGCTGGCAGAACCAACCGCGTATGTGGTTGCGGAGCGCTATCTCGGCTTTCGGTATGTAGATATGGCGCTTGCGATGAAAAAGAAATTCGCATGCCTGAAAAATATTTTTGTGGACGGAGAACAGGCAGAAGGCTGTAAGTTATTGTCCGAAAGCGATGATGCAAAAGTAAATTTTCCAAAGGTGGATGGTTACAAAACGGCGGTTCTTTTGCTCTCCGGAGGGACAACCGGTATTCCAAAGCTGATCCCGCGTACGCATGCAGATTATCTGTATAATGCCAGGATGTCTGCAAAAAGGTGCAAAATGTGTGGGGATGATGTCTATCTTGCATCGCTCCCGGTTGCGCACAACTTTCCATTGTGCTGCCCCGGTCTGCTTGGAACACTTGATGTGGGCGGAAAAGTCGTGCTCGCGCGGACAACCAGCCCGGATGATATCTTAAACGCGATCACAAAAGAGCGGGTTACGATCACAGCGTTAGTTCCGGCGATGGTGACTGTGTGCATGGAGATGCTGGAGTGGGATCAGAACTATGATATCTCAAGTCTGAGGATCTTACAGGTCGGCGGGGCCATGTTAGAGGACGCGCTGGCGGATAAAATCATACGGGAGCTTCCATGCAAACTGATGCAGGTATTTGGAACTGCGGAAGGGCTTTTGAGCTTTACCAGTTTGGATGACAGGGATGAGGTGATCGCAAGATGCCAGGGTACGCCGGTATCTCCGGCGGATGAAGTAAAGATCGTTGATGCACAAGGAAAAGAAGTCTTGGCAGGGGAATACGGGGAACTGCTTGCAAGAGGACCATATACGATCGATGGATATTACAGAGCGGAAGAAATAAATCAGGCAAGTTTTACAGAGGACGGATATTACCGGACTGGAGACAGGGCGATGTGGACACCGGAAGGAAAGCTCCGTATGGGGGGACGGATGAAAGAGCAGATCAACCGGGCAGGAGAAAAGATCATGCCGGCGGAAGTGGAAGCTTATCTGTGCCGGCACAGTAATATCCGCGAAGCTGCGGTGTTGGGGATCCCGGATCAGGAAATGGGAAACAGAAGCTGCGCATTTGTCATTACCAAAGACGGAAAAACAGTCTCACTCGAGGAGATACATACCCATCTGGCAGCTCTTAAGGTAGCGAGATATAAATTCCCGGATCAGGTAGAAAATATCGAGATGTGGCCGTTGACCAGTGTTGGGAAGATTGATAAGAAGGCTTTGGCAAAAATGATAATGGAGGGAGAATAGGCACTTATGGAGTATTGGGAACTGAAAGAACAGGTAAAAGAGAAACTGGCGGTACCACAGGAATTTGATGGATCCAGAAATCTTCTGGAACTGGGACTGAGTTCCATAAAGATCATGCGTCTGGTAAATCAGTGGAGAAAACAGGGAATACGGGTGTCTTTCGGAGCTCTGATGGAAGAACCGATGCTGGATCGCTGGTGGATGCTGATGGAAAAGGGCGGAAACCATAGTGCGCAAATGAATGAAATAAAAAAAGAGGAGAGCGGGAAAGTGGCAGAAATCCATAAGCCATTTCCGCTGACGGATGTCCAGTATGCATATAAGATCGGACGTGCGGACGGAGAGGAGCTTGGGGGCATTGGCTGCCATGCGTATCTTGAGTTTGATGGAGCGGAAATATCAGCAGAGAGATTGGAAAATGCGTGGAACATCGTTCAAAACCACCATCCTATGCTAAAAAGCAGATTTTTGGAAAACGGACAGCAGGAGATCATGGAGGTTCCCTATGAAGAACATATAACGGTAAAGGATTTGCGTGGCTGCCCGGATCCGGAAAGTGCTCTGGAGAAAATCAGAGACGGATTATCACACAGAAAACTGAAAGTGGAAGATGGACAGGTAGCGGGGATAACTCTCAGTCTGCTTCCGGATGGAAAAGCGAGGATCCATTTTGATCTGGATCTGCTGGTTGCGGATGTTTTGAGCCTGCAGATCATTTTGCGGGATCTGGCATCGGCATATGCGGGAAAAGCCTTGCCGAAAGCGTCCGGAAACTGGAGTTTTGCCGCATATCTGGAAGAACAGGAGAAAGAAGACAGGGAAGGATGGGAGAAAGCCAGAGATTACTGGAGAAAAAGAGAGGAGGATTTTCCGGTGGGACCGGATCTTCCGCTGGCAAAACATCCTTCTGAGGTAACGCGTACAAAATTTACACGAAGGATCGTTTTCATAGAAAGAAAGGAATGGGATCATCTGCAGGAAAAGGCCGCAAAGTATCAGGCAACTCCTGCAATGCTCCTGCTTTCTGCCTATGCCATGGTATTGGAGCGATTCAGCAAGTCCAAGCGTTTTCTCATTAATATTCCGTTTTTTAACAGAAAAACAGAATATGAGGGGCTGGAAGACACAGTGGCTGATTTTACGACATTATTGCTTCTTGAAGTAGATATGAGAAAAAAGCAGACGTTCCGGGAAGTGCTTGGTTTGATCCAAAGTCAGATGCATCGGGATATGAAATATACGATGTATTCCGGCGTGCAGGTGCAGAGAGACATTTCAAGCCGTGTCGGTGAAAACCGGAGTATTGCCCCGGTCGTATTCGCGTGCAATCTGGGAGATCCGTTCGTGGACAGGGAATTTGAACAGACACTTGGAAAGATGTCTTATATGATTTCTCAGACACCCGGGGTGTGGCTGGATTTCCAGATATATGAGAATGAAAGGGGACTGATACTTGCGTGGGATACCGTAGATGAATTATTTCCGGAGGGCATGATCGGGGATATGTTTCAGAGCCTGAAAGATACACTCCATCAGCTGGAACAGGAGAGCTGGGATCAGTATCCGGATGTCCTGCCGGAACATCAGGCTGCCTTTATCGCCAGACAAAAAAAGATCGAGCCGGTTGAGCATCCGGAACGACTGTTTGACGGATTTTTAAAAAATGCAAAAAAAACGCCGGATAAGATCGCCATTATTGATACGGGAAGAAATGTGAAAAAGACGTATCGGGAACTGGAACAGATTGCACGGTCGGTAGCGGCATTTTTAAACAGTGCCAAAATACAGGGACAGCCGATAGCGATCTCAGTCACCAGAGGTTATCTTCAGGCAGCTGCGGCACTTGGAATTTTGATGTCCGGGAATGAATATGTACCGGTAAGCTTAAAACAACCGAAAGAACGCAGGGCTTTGATCCATCAAAAGACAGGGATCCATTCTGTGATCACGGATCGGGAAAGCTATCCTGCTGTTATATGGCCGGATCATACACAGGTTTGGATGATAGAAGAAATGTGTGCAACGGCGCCGCTAAAGAAACTTCCCGAAATTCCGGCGGAAAGTTCTGCGTATATCATTATGACGTCAGGTACGACAGGGGAGCCAAAAGGCGCCGAAATACGCCATAGTGGATCATGGAATACGATAAACGACATCAACAGCCGGTGGAATGTTACGGCAGAGGATGTCCTCTTGGGTGTATCCGCCATGGATTTCGATCTGTCAGTTTATGATCTGTTTGGGACACTTGGATCCGGCGGCACGTTGGTGATGATCCCGGAAGACAGGAGCCGTGATGCGGAATTCTGGCTCGAACAGATCTTAAAGTATCAGGTTACCGTGTGGAATTCGGTTCCTGTTTTATTAGATATGCTTCTGATACAGGCGGAGTCCCGTAAAGTGCGTCTTCCATTAAAACTGGCATTGCTTTCGGGGGACTGGATTGATATAAAACTGCCGGAGCGGCTGGCACAGGTCACGCAGGGATGCCGCTTTATTGCGATGGGTGGTGCGACAGAGGCAGGTATCTGGTCAAATTATGAGGAAGTCACGCTGCCATTGCCCAGGGATTGGAAATCCATACCCTATGGCCGTCCGTTATCGCATCAGGCGTATCGCGTAGTGGATGAAAAGGGGATGGACGCACCTTATTGGGTGGAAGGCGAGCTCTGGATCGGAGGAGCCGGAATTGGAACATATTGTGGAGACCCGGAACTTACCGCAAAAAAATTTGTGTCGGATGATTCCGGGAGATGGTATCGAACCGGTGATAAAGGGCGTTTCTGGCCGGATGGTACGATTGAATTTCTGGGAAGAGACGATTATCAGATAAAGATCCGCGGACACCGGATCGAACTGGGAGAGATCGAGACTGCATTAAAACGTATGGAAAATGTACGAAACGCGGTTGTAGAGCCGTTCTGCAATACTGCAAAAGAGCAGTATCTGGCAGCGTTTTTGGAATGCAGAGATCTGTGGCAGGAACCACTTTTTTATAAAGACGCAGAGGTTTTGGAACAAATAAACCGTAAATGGGAAGCATTGGCAAAATCAGACGAGATACCAGAGAATAAAGAAGAATTTAGGAAAATTCTTGCTTATGGAGAAAAACGAACCTGTGAAACGATGCTTGAAACATTGCGCAAAATGGGAGCTTTTGCAGAAAACAGAGGGTATCGCAGTGAGGAAATCATACTATCGGGAAATATTGCGAAGGAACAGAGATATACAGTTCTCCGGTGGCTGTCTGTACTGACAGCACATGGGTATCTGGAAAACACAGACGAAGGTTTTTCGCTTTCAGAGCCGGTTTTTTCTGATACCGAAGATGAAAGGCTCACGGCTAAAGCGGCAGGGATCGAGCGTTATCTGGGGCGGTTGAAGCCGCATCTTCCCGCATTGCTGCAGGGACAAAAGCGACCGGCAGATATTTATTATGTAGAAAATGAAAATCTGACACCGAATGATCTTCTGGCGCAGCTGCCGGAAATGGAATCCGCAGTGCGGCTGCTCGTTTCAAAGATCCGGGCTGTCTTGGATCAGTCAGAGGGAAAACGGGTGCGCATACTTGAATACGGTACGAGAAATGAAAAAATTACAGAAAAAATTTTAAGTGGACTGCGCGGAGCTGATGTAACGTACATTTATGCGGATACCTCGCTGTTTTTTACAGAGAAAATAAAGGCGCTGACGGAAAAGTATCCGTTTGTGAAATCAGAAATACTGGATATAGAGACAGATATCGGCAAAAGCGGCAGAGATTATGACTGCGTGATCGCAGTAAACGCATTCCACCGGATGAAGCGGAAAGAGGATGCCCTTAAGAATGCAGGACATCTGTTAAAGGAGACCGGAGTTTTACTGGCGCTGGAACTGACGATCAGGACATGTATGCAGGATGTCACGGCAACTATACTGGAACAGCATGAAGATATAAAGGAGCAGGAACAGATTTTGGATATATCCCGGTGGGAGACACTGTTTAGGGAAAATGGATTTGACAAAGTGATGCGGTTTCCGGCAGAGGGAAGGATATGTGGACAAAACCTGCTGACTGCCATGTCGACTGCCCATGCATACAAAATCGATATAGATTATATACATTCGAAAATCGGTGACCGGCTGCCGGAATATATGATCCCAAAGATATATCATGCAATGGAGAGTCTCCCATTGAGTAAAAACGGAAAAATTGACCGGAAGAAACTTCATGTGTTTGAAACGCATCAGGAATTGGAAAATAAAAGAACAGAGCCAGTAACGAAAACCGAACAGGAACTCTGTGAGATCTGGGAAAGTATTTTTCAGAAAGAAAAAATAGGGACACAGGATAATTACTATCTGTTGGGCGGTGATTCCCTGATAGCGACAAGGATGGTAACAAAGATCAGGGAACGATTCCAGATCACGTTTACGATCGCAGACCTGATGGGAAATAAAACGGTTCGGGAGCAGGCGATCCGGATTGAACAGATGATGGCAAATGAAGAAAAACGGACAGAGGATCGTCTGCCCCGGATTCTACCGGATAAGCAGCACGAAAATGAACCGTTCCCATTGACAGATGTACAGCAGGCTTATTGGATCGGGCGAAAGGGCATGTATGGTCTGGGTGGCGTTTCTACGCACTGTTACTTTGAACTGGATGCCATGGATATTAATCTGGTAAAGCTGCAAAAGGCATGGAATGAGCTGATCGTTCGGCATGGGATGATGCGCGCGGTCATCCATGCGGATGGAACACAACAGATATTGCGCACCGTACCGGAATATCAGATCGCAGTTGAGCATCTCGAAGGGTGTAAAACAAATGATCAGAAAAAGAGACTGGAAAATATCCGGGAGGAGATGTCGCATCAGGTGATTGCGGCGGATGTGTGGCCGCTTTATGAGGTGCGGATCACCATGTTACAGGAGAAAAAAAGCAGGATACATATCAGCTTTGACAATCTGATCTTTGATGGCTGGAGTATGTTTCATATACTGAGCGAGTGGGCAGACAGATATCGCGGTAAGAGATTGGAATCGGAAGACCTGGAACTTTCTTTCCGGGATTATGTGCTTGCTCTGGAAAAATGCAGGGAATCCGAACGCTATGAGCGGGATCAGGCATACTGGAAAAAGCGGATCGATAACTTTGCGATGGCGCCGGAACTGCCATTGGCGAAGCGGGAGGAAGAAATCACAAAGCAGCGGTTTCACAGGCGGGAAAGCTATCTGACACCGGAACAGTGGGAACGGTTAAAGCAGTCTGCGAAAAAATATGGAATTACGCCGGCGGTATTGTTGATGACAGCATATGCCGAAACCCTGCGCAGATGGAGCAAAAATCCAGATTTCACACTGAATCTCACGCAGTTTAACCGGAAAGCGCTACATCCACAGGTAAATCGGCTGGTAGGGGATTTTACAACGCTTACGCTCCTGGAAGTAAAAAACGGAGCACAAAAAACGTTCCTTGCCCGCGCGAGAAAACTGCAGGAGCAGCTTATGGATGATCTGGAGCATACATCTTACAGTGCTGTGGATCTGGAACGGGAACTGAGGAAGAAGGCAGGAAATATCAGAGGCTCCATTATGCCGGTCGTATTTACCAGCGGACTTGGCATTGATCAGTGGCGGGAGGGAAAATGGATCGGAAAACTTGTCTATAATGTAAGCCAGACTCCGCAGGTATGGCTGGATCATCAGGTCGTAGAGCGGGATGGCGGTCTTGGCCTGTTCTGGGACAGTGTGGATGAACTGTTCTATCCGGGAATGCTGGATGAGATGTTTGAGGCGTACACCGGCCTTTTAAGGCGTCTTGCGGCGGATCCGGAACTGTTTGATCTCCCGGAGAGTTCACTTGTAAAAGTAAAGATTTCGAAGGTGCGTAACGCCGCGAATGAAACGACAGTGGAATTTCCGGCAGAGACACTGGATGAACTGTTTTTACAGATGGAAAAACGTTATCCGGATAAGGAAGCAGTTGTCGCTTCTGACAGAAGAATGACCTATCGGGAAGTCAAACAGGAGGCTCTTTACATTTCGCAGTATTTGCGGGATCAGGGAGTAAAAAAGGGCGGACTGGCAGCAGTTATGATGGAAAAAGGCTGGGAACAGGTCGTGGCTGTGTATGGTGCATTGTTCGCAGGTGCTGCATATCTGCCCGTGGATATTCATAATCCCAAAGAGCGGATACAGAAAATATTAGCTGACGGCAGAGTAAGTGTCGTGCTGGTACAGGAAGAGATTTTAAGACAGAACGGGTGGCTGCAAGCGTATGATTGCCTGGTGGTTAATGGGAAAAAAGCGGAGGACCATACCATTCCGGTAAAAAATACGCCGGACGCGCTTGCATATGTGATCTATACCTCTGGCAGTACCGGAGTACCGAAAGGAGTTATGATCCCGCATAAGGGAGCAGTAAATACGATACAGGCGGTGAACCGGAGATATCATATCTGTGAAACGGATACGGCGATGGCGATTTCCAATCTGCATTTCGATTTGTCTGTCTATGACATTTTTGGAGTTTTGGGAGCCGGCGGCAGGATCGTGATACCGGATCACAGAAAAGCGAAAGACCCGGCGCATTGGAGCCGGTTAATGAATCGTGAGAATATTACTGTCTGGAACAGCGTGCCTGCGTTTATGGAAATGTTCGCGGAATATGAGGAGTATCAGAAGAAACTGGAAAGCAGTGCGCTCAGAGTCATTATGATGAGCGGAGACTGGATCCCGGTGACATTACCGGAACGGCTTTATAAGATCTTTGGAGCTGTCGATATGGCAGCCATGGGTGGCGCGACAGAAGCCTCCATCTGGTCAAACGTGTTTGATATTCCGGACACGATACCGGATACATGGAAGAGCATACCGTACGGAAAACCTCTGCCGAACCAGAAGTATTATATTTTGGATGCAAACGGGAAGGATTGTCCGGACTGGGTTCCCGGCATGCTTTATATCGGTGGTTCCGGAGTGGCAGATGGATATCTGAATGACAGAGAAAAAACAGCTGAAAAATTTAGAAACCGCAAAGTGACGGGGGAGCGGTTGTATTGTACCGGTGATATAGGACGCTATTGGGCAGATGGCAATATTGAGTTTCTGGGAAGAGCGGACGATCAGGTGAAGATAAACGGCTACCGCGTGGAACCGGGAGAAATTGAGAGCTCTTTACTAAAAATAAAAGGGGTAACCGAAGCAGAGGTTCTTTTGGCGAGATCAGGCTCTAAAGAATGGATGAAGGCTGTACTCGTGGAGGAGAAAGAATACCGGGAAAGGGGAAGTGAATTTTATCGGGAGCAGTTAAAAGAAAAACTTCCGGCTTATATGATCCCGGCAGAATACGTTACGGTGGATCAGATCCCACTGAACGCAAATGGCAAAAAAGATATAGCGCGGATGGAGACGTTCAAGCAGTCAAAAAGAAATGTGGATGTTGAGGAGCAGCAGACAGAAAAAAGCCCGCTGGAAGACCGGTTACTTGAAATCTGGAAAGGAGTTTTGAAGGACGAAATGATAGGTATCCACGATAATTTCTTTGAATTGGGAGGCAATTCCCTGCAGGCGATCCAGATCATGAATGAAATGACGAAAAAGACCGGACATGTGATAGATATCGATGTGCTGTTTCAGTATCCGACGATCAGCAAGATGGGACAGTATATTGCGGGGAAAGCAAAATGAGAGAACCGAATTTTAAAAATGATGTGGAAATCCTGGAATTTCTGGAACAGATCAGAGAAAAAGGAATTGAGATCTGGGCAGAGGATGGAAAACTTCGATATCGGACAGGCGGAGATCTGCTGACAGCGGAAATTCTTGGTATCCTTAAAAACTCCAGGGAACAGATCCTTGATTTCCTTGAAAGGATCGCCGGGAATGCGGTTTTGCTCACTCCGATACAGACAGCCTATATCGTGGGACAGAAGGCAGGATGCGAGCTTGGAAATATAAATGCGCATTATTACATTGAGTATAAGACCGGGAAACTGGATATCGGACGGCTGGAACGGGCAATAAATCTGGTCATTGAAAAAAATGACGCACTGCGGATGATCGTGACACATGACGGAAAAGCAAGTTTTCTGAACTATGTACCTGCGTATGCGGTATCTGTGGACACATCAAGTGACAGGCAGACCGGAAGACAGAAGAGGATGCAGCGAAGCCATTATATTTATGATTACCATAGATGGCCCATGTTTCATTTTGGCGTTTTGGAAACTACGGAAGGGGAGTGCCTTTTATATGTAGATTTCGACTGCATTATCTTAGATGCATGGAGTGCAAAATTAATGCTCGAAGAAATTTTTGAGCTGTACTGTGGGAAAACGGTTGTATTTCCTAAAATTTCTTTTATGGAGTATATGCGGTTAAAAACAGATGGGATGAACCGGCAGGCAGAGGAATACTGGATAGAAAAAGTAAAAAAGATCCGGGAATTTCCAAAATTAAATTTTAAGAAGGATCTGCAAAAGGTTCGGAATATGAAATTTGAAAGAACAGAGTATGCATTTTCCGAAAAAGAAACACGGCAGTTGTATGAAAAGGCAAAAAACTGTCGTTTTACCCCGGCGGCTGTGATCGCTACGATCTTCATGAAAACACTGGCAGAGTATTACGAAGTTCCCGCGCTCGCGGTAAATGTAACCTTGTTTAACAGGCAGCCCTTGCATGAGGATATAAACCGGGTACTCGGAGAATTCACGAATACGGCAGTCCTGTCATACCAGAGGCAAACCGGTGCTGCTCTGGACGATGTCCGGGAAACGCAAAAGCAGATGTGGGAGCTGGTTCGCTACCGGGGATTTGACGGTACGAATATATTGAAAATGCTTTCCGCAGGAAATCCGGGAAAAGCAGTTATGCCGATCGTGTTTACCTGTATGTTGGATGGGGAGAGTTCTTTTAAGGAAAAAAGGAAAGATCCGTTTGAAGAAAATTTTGCGATCAGTCAGACACCGCAGGTGATCTTAGATCACCATGTCAGGGACGACCTGGGATATTTGAAAGTTTCCTGGGACTACATAGCTGAAATTTTTGATAAGGGGAATGTGACAGAGGTTTTTCACGCATATGTAGGAAATATAAAAAAGTTTATCAGTGACAATATAGTTTAAAAGGTGGAAAAGGGATGGATGTCAGGGAAGTAGAGATCACTTTGGAAAATGGAATGAAAATACAGGGAGAGCTGGATCTGCCACGGGGGATCGGACCGTGGAAGACCGTTATCTTATTGCATGGATCAGGCGCATCAGACCGTCACGCCACCGTTGAAACGAGAGGAAAGGTGGTGTCCCGCAATTTTGATCTGTTAAGCAGCCGTTTCGTACAGGCGGGGTATGCGGTATTTCGTTATGACAAAAGAGAAAGTTACAAGATCAGCGTGATCATTCAGGATGCCAGGAAAGTAATAAAATTCGTATCCGGTCTGCCGGAAGTGAGTGAAACGGTGCTTTACGGATGGAGTGAAGGAGTCCGGGTCTGCGCGACCCTGCTCCCGGAATTTCCGGAAGTGAAAGGAGTGATCTTTCAGTCGGGTATCGCAAAAGGCTGGAGTGCCTATTTTTCGTACATATTGCGGGAACTTATGGTAGAGAAGTTTAAAGAGCTCGATCAAAACGGCGATGGGATCCTGGAACTTTCAGATTTTGCAGATCAGATGCCGGATTCCACATCGGTTACATTTTCTTTATATCTGCTTGTCCTCAATATGGATAAAGATGGAAACAGATATTTTCATGAAGTACTTGATCCACAGCAAAAAGGAAGCTTCAGCATAAAAAAAGACTGGATACCACTGGCAGATGAAATCATTGCGGATCCGTCCACTTTGATACGGTTTGCGGAAAACGCGCCGGGTGAAATGTGGACTGGCATATTGGAGGATGTAAAGAAAATACAGGTTCCGGTTCTGGTGCTTCACGGTCTGAATGATGGCTGGATATCACCGGTGGAAGCGGTACGGATCGCGCAGGCGGCAGGAGCTCATGCGGATATTGTTTTGTTTCAGGGTTTGGGACATTCGCTTTCCAAAGTGGCATCGCCGCTCAAAGATGAAGGCGGTGTCATGGATGAGAGCGCGGTTGCGGTAATGATAAACTGGCTGAAAAAAATATAGGACAGAGGGGGAATGGAAATGGCAGTTGTTGAAACAGAAACATTACACGGAAAATTTTTTAAAAATGCATGGAACGAGCCGGAGAGAGTCGCATTGATCTGCGGGGAGCAAAAGATCTCTTACCGGGATCTGCGCATATATGCCTTGCAAGCGGCAAATCATCTGCGTCAGCAGGGGGTAAAAAAAGGAGATAAAGTCGTGGTGATATTACCAAGGGGGATCGGACAGGTTGCTGCATTGCTTGGGATCCTCGCGCTGGGAGCCGCGTATGTTCCGGTCGGTTTGAAACAGCCATTGGCACGACGAAAGAAAATCATAGAAAGTGTTGCTCCGGCAGCAATATTGCAGGATGAGCGTTTTTTCAATGAAAGTCCGTGGGAGGGAGCGATTCATGGTGACGCGGATGCCGCTGCGTATGTCATATATACCTCTGGATCCACCGGCGAACCAAAAGGGGTGGAAATGTGTCATGCGGCGGCGATGAATACGGTCAATGCAATGTTGGACATGTGGGATATTGGCGCAGAGGATACGATCTTAAATATATCTGCATTCGACTTTGATCTCTCTGTTTTTGATCTGTTCGGACTCCTGTCTGCGGGTGGAACCGTTGTTTTGATCGACGAGAAAGATTACAGGGATCCTGAGGTATGGGAGAAGTTAGTTCAGACATACGGAATTACCGTCTGGAACAGCGCGCCGGCGCTGCTTGATATGTTTCTGACCGGACAGAGGGAAAAGAATTATTTTCAGACGCTTCGGCTGGCGCTGGTTTCCGGGGACTGGATCCCGCTGTATTTACCAGAAAAATGGCATGACGTAACGGCGGCGGACTCACGGTTCGTGGCACTGGGCGGGGCGACAGAGGGAGGAATCTGGTCGAACTGTTATTGTGTTTCCAAAACAGACAGATCCTGGTATTCCATTCCTTATGGAAAAGCACTGCCCGGACAGAAGTACAGGATCGTAGATGATGATTTTAAAGAATGTGGAAAAAATATTCCGGGCGAATTACAGATCGGCGGAAGAAGTCTTGCAAAAGGATATCTCAATGATGAAAAACTGACACAGGAAAAATTTATCATCGATGCAGACGGTAATCGGTGGTACCGGACCGGGGACCGTGGAAAATACTGGGAAGACGGAACGATAGAGTTCTTAGGAAGGATGGATACGCAGGTAAAGATACGGGGACATCGAATAGAACTGGAAGAGATCGAAAGTGTATTAAAAGATATCTCAGGGATCAGGGAGGCTGTGGTTGTTGCACGGGGAAACAAATATCACAAGGAACTGCTCGCGTTTTATTCCGGGGATGGAGTGATCGAAGGCGATATTGAAAATCATCTCAGGTTCCATTTGCCGGAATATTGTATACCAAATGTGATAACGAGAGTGGATCGCTTTCCCCTAAATGCAAACGGAAAGGTAGACAGAAAAAGGCTGGCAGAAGACAAAACTGTTACTCACGCAGACACACTTTCCGGTCAGTCTTCCAACGCTGTGGTTACGATCTGGGAGGAACTCTTGGGACGCCGGGTGACAGACTGGGAAGAAAACCTGTTTAAGATGGGGGCGGACAGTCTGCTTGCTGTCCGGTTTGTTGAAGCTGTAAACAGACGCTGTGGGATAAAAATCCATATGAAAGATGTGTTCCAAAATCCGACCATAAGAGAACTAGCTGCATGGATCGGGAGACAGGAAAAAGAGACGGTTTTGGACGTTGTAGAGGAAGGAGAAATATAAAATGAGGGATGCGCAGAGATCAGCGGGTGAATTACTGGTGGAATTGGAGGAAAAGGGAGTTACCTTTGAAGTGGTCGGAGAAAAACTAAAGTACAGGGATTGTAATGGAAGTTTTTCCACGGATGAAAAAGAAAAGGTAAAAACATATAAAAATGAGATGCTTGCGATTTTGAAAAAGAACCGGATGCTGGAAGAGATCCGTTCAGAAAAAGAAGCAAATGTCACAAAGTATCCACTGACAGATGTGCAGGGGGCATATCTGATCGGAAAAACGGAAGCTGTAGAATGGGGAGGCGTTGGCTGTAAAGGATATATTGAAGTTAATTTTGGAATTCACAGCGTCGAAGAACTTTCCAATGCATGGGAACAACTGGTAGACAGACATGAAATGTTAAGAGCCCGGGTAGAAGAAACAGGATTTGAGATACTGGCAAAAAAAGACATGGACTACGAAATCGAAGTAATCGATTTGCAGGAAATGACGGAAGAAGAGAGAACGGCCACATTGTCCGGACTCAGAAAAAAATTCAGTGAATATACGTTTGATCCGGGAAATCCGCCGTTATTTCAGGTGGCGATAACAAAACGGGAAGAGGGAATCTTCTTTCATCTGCTGGTCGATCTGATCGTTTCAGATTTTGCAAGTGTACAGCTCATGGTCTCTGAAATGGGAAACATTTTAGAGGGAATACCTTTAAAAAAGGTGAAAACAGGATTTCATGATTATGCATTGCTGAAACGACAGCACAAGGGAAGCCTGAAATGGTATCGGGACAGAGCGTACTGGTTGGAAAGATTAGCGGACTTCCCGGAGGAACCGCTGCTTCCAAGGGACGGAAGGGCGGCAGATACGAAAGGTAATCCGCAGGAATTTTACCGGTTTCAAAGACGTGTCGGGAAAGCCGCATGGGAGAGAATCAAAGAAATCGCCGGGGAATACGGGGTAACTGCGTCAGCGGCGCTGATTGGCGTATATGCTGAGGTGATCGCAAGATGGAGCTCAAATAAGCGATTTACGATCAATCTGCCGATCCAGGACAGGTATGGTGAGTCGGAGGATATTAATTCTATCGTGGGTGATTTTACGGCCGTAAATCTGCTGGCAGTTGATATGACGCAGAATATGGGATTCGCTGAGCGGGTAAAACAGATTACCGGACAGTTATTAAATGATCTGGAACATAACTTATTTTCCGGGGTGGAAGTTTTGCGGGAGCTTGGCAAAGTGTCTGAAAAAAAAGAAGTGTTTATGCCGGTGATATTTACGGGAGTCCTGAAAGCCAAAAATGAAGCGGGAACCATAGAATATGGTTTTAGCCATACACCGCAGGTATGGATCGATTGCCAGGTAGTGGATGAGACAGATGTGGCGGGTCCGGGAAAGGGATTGATGATCAGCTGGGATGCGAGAAAAGGCATTATAAAAGAATCTATCATAGCGGAAATGTTTGAGGCTTTTGTCGGAACAATAGAATTACTGGGAGAAAAGACGGGCAACGAGTGGGAACAGAAATTAGAAGTCGTTTTGCCGGATGAAAACAAAAAAATGTTTTCATGCGAACAGGTGAAAGCAGATGAAAAAAATCAAAAGATCCAGCAGGGAGTGATAGAATATGCGCGAAAACGGCGGGAAAAAACGGCTGTTATAGATGTGACGGGAAAAGTAACGTATGAGGAACTGTTAGAAAACGCAGAACGTATTGCGGGATATCTGTGTAAAGAATTCGGAGAAAGCAAACGGCGGCTGGTTGCAGTCAGAATGCAGAAATCTGCGAAACAGATCGCAACAACACTGGGAGTTTTGATCGCAGGATTTTCCTATGTGCCGATTGATATAAAGCAGCCGGCGGCCAGGCAGGAAAAGATTCTTGCAAGGGTGAAGACGGCTGTGGAACTGGATGAAAAAGCAGTAGATGAGATACTGAAGGATCCGTCATACCGTTTGGAAACCTATCCGGAGTATCAAAATCCCATTGCGTATGTGATATTTACATCCGGTTCTACCGGAGAGCCGAAAGGGGTGGAGATGTCACACGCTGCTGCTCAAAATACGCTTACAGCAATAAAATTCATGTATGATATCACAGAAAAAGATACGGTTCTTGGAATTGCGGAATTGTCGTTTGATCTCTCTGTGTTTGACATATTTGGTGTGCTGGGCGCAGGTGGAACACTGGTGTTACCGGATCCGCAAAAAGGACCGGATGCGTTTCACTGGGGCAGCCTGTTAAAAGATTATGGAGTGACTTTATGGAACACGGTACCGGCACAGGCTGAAATGCTGGATGCTTTTGCGGCAAAGACAGAGCAGTATGGGTCCGTCAGACTTGTGTTGCTGTCTGGAGACCGGATAAACCCTGGTCTGCCCGGAAGATTAAGGAATATCATGCCGCACGCTAAGATCATCAGCCTTGGTGGGGCGACAGAGGGCGGAATCTGGTCGATCTATCATGAAATCAGCCAAGCAGAAGAAACCCCCAGCGTATTATATGGAAGAGCATTACCCGGACAGTGGGTAGGCGTACTGGATGAAAAATGGAACATTTGTCCGGATTATGCGGCGGGACAAATTGCGATCGGCGGAGGTTCTCTGGCGGAAGGGTATCTGGGCGATAAGGAATTGACGGGAGAGAAGTTTCAAAATATTGGGAAAAACAGGATTTATCTCACAGGGGATCGCGGAAGATATGTGGAAAACGGTGAGATTGAATTTTTGGGAAGGCTTGACAGTCAGGTAAAAATTAACGGTTATCGGATCGAGATCGCAGAAATCGAAGCGGCGGTCAGAGACATTCCGCAGGTAGAAGACTGCTGTGTGGTTTATCAGAAAAAGGAAGGAAAAGGCAGGCTGACAGCATTTGTTAAAGACGGGAACACCGAGTCGGCTATCATTTTAAAACAGACAAAGGTGCAAAAAAAAGAGTTGTCTGCAGAGGTGATCCTTGAATTTCAGGAGCTTTTGGAGGAGGCAATCTGTGGTACTGTTTGTGAGAAGATTTCGGAGGTGCTGGCAGATGAAACGGCAATAGACGAGCCGGCTGTCCGGTCACTTATGAAAGTGCAGCCACAATATGAAGATCTGTTGGGACGCTGGCTTGCGATTTTAGTGCAAAAAGGGTATTTCAAAGAAAACGAAGGGAAATATGAGCGAACCACAAAAGAAATAAAAAGCAGGGAATGCTGGGACAGGATCCGGAACGCTCCATACAGGGCTATCGCGCCGGAAGTAGTCAGCGAATATATTAAAATGCATGCGGAACATATATGCGGGTTATTTGGGGGAACGGTGAATCCGCTGACATTTCTTTTCCCGGAAGGCAGGACAGAGATCGCGGAGAGTCTGTATGGAGAAACAGCGATCGCTCAATTTTTAAATGAAATGATCGCTGGGATCGTAAAGGAATATGCAAAAAAATTCGGAAAGATCAGGATATTGGAAGTCGGCGGGGGAATTGGTGCGACCACCAGGCAGGTACTTGGTAAAACGGGCAGCTTAAATTGCGAGTACCATTTTACAGATGTTTCCAATTTCTTTTTAAACAATCTGAAAAAGCAGTACGCAGGGGTACATGTGGAATTGTTAAATCTGGATGAATTTGAAACTACAGATCCGGAAAAATTTCAGGTAATCATTGCGGCGGGTGTCTTAAACAACACGAGAAATATTTCGTATACCGTAGAAAAACTGGGCAGTATGCTGAGTGAAACCGGGATTTTACTGATCACGGAACCCGTTGAAGAACATATGGAGATTACCGTTTCGCAGGCATTTATGATGCCGGAACATTCCGATGAACGGGGAGTTACTGGACATTGCTTTTTTAATGAAGATGAATGGCAGAAAATTTTTGATACTGCGGGGCTTGAGCTGGCGTGTGCATTTCCTGAAAAGAATGACAGCTATTCGGAATTTAAACAAAAACTGTTTGTTGTAAAGAGAAAACAGACAGATTACAGGGAATATTTAAAAACGGTTTTACCGGCGGCAATGATTCCGGAGCGGTTTATTTCTATTGAAAATCTCCCACTCTCTCCGAATGGAAAGGTGGATCGAAAAGCACTGTTAAAAATCGCAGAGAGCAGTATTGTGGAAAAAGATACCGTACCGGTTAAGAAAGAGGAAAAAGAAAGCGGCTCAGATCTGGAAAAACGGATTCGGGCAATAATGGTTTCCGTTTCCGGAAACTGTGATATTTCATATGAGAATGATTTGTTAAAAAATGGATTTGATTCGCTGATCTTATCCCAGGCGGCAGGAAAGATCGTAAATGAAATACCACAGGCGGATGGATTAAGGTTTGATGAAGTATTAAGAGTGGCATTATCCTCGCCTACGATTAGAGAGATATCCGGATATTTAGAAAACAAAGAACACGACCGGATTTTGGAAGAACAGGAGGAGCAACAGTTTGACCAAAGGCTTTATCTGCTGGGAAGAGAAGACGGCGCAGCTATCGATCTGATCAAGAAACTTGCAGGCCTTGGAATAGCCGGAAAGCAGGTTGCATGCAGGGATTTAAAAGACGAAGTACGTTCGGATAAAAATAAAAAAGCGCCATATGTGGTGATCTTTGAAGATGAAATCTCACCGATCCTGTCAGAACTCAGTGAACTTTCCGCACAGGGAATTGCAATAAAAAAAGTGTTTTTTGTAAATCCACAGAATGCCGGTGCGAATGATCTGTATTTGGGGGATGCGGTGATCATCCAGGGTACACAGGCAGCGGTTTCTTCCTGGAAAGAAGCTATCTTGGGAGACGTTAAGATATATGATGCTGGTACAGGGGATATAGCCGGTATTATCCGAAAGGAAATGGATGATGGAAAAGAATGATAAGATATGTATTTTAGGCGGAACGGGTGTTGTTGGAAAGGCAGCATATCATGCATTAAAGGATTGTGGCTGTCACTTCAGGATCGGGGTAAGGCAGAAAAGTGAGGCAGAAAAAGAATACGAGGAAGAACTAAAAAAAGGAACGGTGGAACTGTTTGAAATGGACATGGATCGTCCCGGTTCTGTCCGATCATTCTGCCATGGAACGGATCTTGTAATAGGGGCGGTTGGCCCCTCTGCAAGATACAGTGAAGCGATGTTTCGTCTGGCGAATGAGGAAAAAGTGCCATATATAGATCCTGGTGGGATGCATTTAAAAAGAATTTTTTCGAATATGAAAACAGCAGCGACGGCGGTTGTCGGAGCCGGGTTGTTTCCGGGATTGTCAGGATGGATGCTGCAGGCGGCAATCGATCCTGAGAGAGAAGCGGATCTTATTGAGACAGTGATCGGTGGAAAATATAATTTTTCCAGAGGTGCTGCGATTGACTATGCAGAGGAGATGAAGAGCGGTACTGCAGGAATTCCGATGGCGTGTATCCGCAATGGGAAAATCGTTCCGGCGGAGAGAATGGTTCCGTTAAATCTGCCGGAGCAGCTCTCGGATTTTGAATTTCTTCCGTATCTTACAGAAGAAATACAGGAGATCGCAGAGAGACAGAAGTTATTAAATGTGGATGCATATACTGCGATACCAGGGGAAATGGCAGGGATTCTGCGTGCGCTAAAAGGGAAAAAGGAAAGTATTGCAACGTATCTTATGACAGAAAAGCGCAGTGAGCAAAAAGCAGTGATATGGATCCGGCAAACCTGTCATGGCAGATCAAAGACAGCATGGTTTGACGGGAAAGCTCCGGGAGAACTGACCGGAAAAATACTGGCCGTTTCGGCGGATGCGGTCTTACAGATGCCCCCAAAAAACGGGGTATTTCTAATGGCAGATTATCTTGCGGGCTATCCACTGATGGAACACTTGAAAAAATCAGGATTTTAGATATGGAAAGGATCATAGATGGATAAAAAAAGGATATTGGTTTGTGGTACCGGATTTGGAAAAATATATATTAAAACGATCCTTGAGCGGGAGCAGTATGAGCTTGCGGGAATTTTGGGAAGGGGGAGTAGCCGGACGAAAAAACTCGCGGAAAATCTTGGAGTACCAATCTATACCGACATTGAAAATTTAAAGACAGATATCGATGCCGCATGTGTGATAGTACCAAATGCGGCAGGCGGCGGAAACGGAGCCTCGATCGCGGAACGGTTACTGCAAAAAGGCATACCGACCTTGTTAGAGCATCCGGCACATGAACAGGAGATCGCGAGATGTTTCAAAGCATCAAAGGATGTCCCGTTTATGCTAAATCCGTTTTACCGGTATATTTCTCCGGTTCAAAAATTTATCGATGCCGCCGGAATCATAGGACAACATTCCGGATTGATCAGTGCCTCATTGGAATGCGCGATCCATGTCCTGTATGATGGGATTGATATACTGGGGTGTGCCTTGGAAAATCTGGACGCCTGGGAGATGGGGACAGTGGCGGAAATGCAAAATATGGCTTGGGCAAATGGAGGAAACAAGTCTGTAAAAGTTGCAATGGGGAATATTCCGATAATGGTTACGGTGAATACAGATGTTGATAAAAATGATCCGGATCATCCATTACATCTGTATCATAAAATTGAGCTGACATTTTCCACCGGACGGATCTGTCTGGTAAATACGCATGGTCCTGTGATCTGGATGCCGTTTCAACGGATGCCGAGAGATCCGTATGGGACGATGGATACAGGAAAGGATTCCGGCAACCTGCCGTCCGCCATACCGGTGGGGGATATGACAGCGCCATCCTTAAAGGAAACATTCGAGCTTATCTGGCCGGATGCAGTGGACAGGGCATTGGAATGTATGTTTACGCAGGACAAAAAGGAAAAAGCACAGATGGCGCGGTATCAGATATATGTATCAAAATTGTGGTCAGAGATCAGTCGGAAAGTGGGATATTTGAACCTGATCCATTACAGCAGAGAAGGAAGTAATAAAGAGATTTTTGAGGAATTTTTGAGCAGGGGATTGATAAAGGAGAAACCATGATCTTGTATGATAATGAAGAAATTTATGGGGAAAGCATAGAATTTTATGATATCGCTTCTTCTCTGCCATCAGGCACGTATGTATACCTGTTGGAAAAATTTGCAAAAGCGTGCAGTAAAAAAGCAGGGATCGTATTGGATATCGGTGCGGGAACCGGAAGAAATGCGATCGAACTGGCAAAACGTATGCCGGATAAAGAAATCGTTGCCCTGGAACCGTCGAAGTATATGAGGATTGCCTTTATGGCAAAGTTGGCGGAATACCCGGATATGCAAAACCAAGTCACAGTGCTGCCGTTATCTGCAGAAGCATATGAATTTCAGGAAAAGGCAAGCGGCGTCTTATGTATGGGAGTTCTCGGACACTTACGCGAAGAAGAGAGAAAAGGTTTATGGAGAAAGCTGGCAGGAAATCTGGATCCCGGTGTCCCTGTTCTGATCGAGATTTTGGATGAACGTTTTCTTGGTATCAAAAGGGGAACAAGGATATCTGTGTCCTATCAGGGACATCTTCGGTATGAAACATATGTGGAGGATATGGAGAAAACGGATGGGAATGTCTGGCGATGGCTGCTTTCCTATCGGGTTTTCCGTGGAGAAAAGATGATCCGGACAGTAGAATGCCCGATGTGCTGGACGTATAACAGTGTGGAGGATATTTTAAAGGAACTGGCAGATACAGGGTTTGGAGGATGCAAACTGGCAGATAATGTGCTGATCGTCAGAAAATCTAACTGATTTTAAATGTCAATAGACCGCGGAGCAGTTGACCTGCCGCTGCTTTTGCTATAAGATTAGCCTAAACTAACTAATGACGGAAAGGAAATGCGCTGGATGATAGACAAGGAGTTTTATAAATTATATCAGGATCTGTTTGCAAATTCACCGCAGACAGTTACGATGGATATTCCGGGTCATATGGGAACAGGCAAAATCTCACAGGTGGTCACAAGGCAGGGCGCGGTGCTGTCTGACTGGCATATGAAATATGATTCGGATATGAGCGTGTGCGGGGTCAACAGTGACGCGTATATTCAGATGCTGTTCTGTTTGAAGGAAGGGTGTTCCTGGAATATTGCGGATGAACGGAAAGATGTAACGATTCGCCGGGGAGAAACCTGCATTTACCGCGGGCATGGGAAGATGGAATATCTCTGCTACCTGGGCAGGAAGGACTTTGCCTTTCGGAATATCAAAATCCCCATCACCTACTTTCGGAACATATTGCAGGACTATTTTGATGAGCCGGAGATCTCTCTATATGAAAAAAAATTACTGACCGGTATTTCAAAAGTTGAAATAACACCGTATATGGAGCGGATATTAGCGGAATTAAAGGATTTTGCAAAGTATCGCGGAGGATTGGGATATCTGTTTTTGGAAAGCAAAGTATTTGAAATGCTGTCGGTGTATCTCAGCGAAGTTCTGGAGTTAAATATTCTGAGATCGCCGGAGGTTTCTATTTCAAAGAGCGACCGGGATACGATCTTAGACGCAAAACGGATCATAGACCATCAGCTTGCTTCTGCGCCCGGATGTGAGGAACTGGCGCGAAAAGTCGGGATCAGCGCGTCAAAACTGACCAAGGGATTTTCTTCCATGTTTGGTGTGCCGATCCATACCTATATCATTGATCAGCGGTTGGAGAAAGCCGCCGGGATGCTCATCGAGAGCAGCTTAAATGTCGGACAGATCGCGTTGGCGGTAGGATATTCCAAGCCGGGCAATTTTTCTGCCGCATTTAAAAGAAAATACGGAGTAAATCCGAAGTGCTACAAAGGACAGGAACCAGTGGAATAAAATGGAAAAATATTGATTTTGGGTAAAAATATACGGATTTTGGGCTTTATTAATAAAAGAGAACTGATAGACTAGATGACGTGGTTAGCTAATACTAACTGCGTCATATTTTTTATTAGGAGGAGTAAACATGAACAATAATAAGTTGAATGCAAAGGATTTTATACTGATCGGCGCGTTAACCGCACTTATGTGGATCATCTGTATGATCATCAGCACGGTAATGAGTATCGCGGGCCCGGTCACAAATGTATTTTATCCGGCGGTCGTTGCGATCCCGAATGGAATTGTGATGATGCTTTTGTTAGCAAAAGTACCAAAAAAAGGTGTATTTACCATTTCCGGAACGATCCAGGGCATCCTGTTTTTACTGGTTGGCGGATTCTGGCTGATCCCGGTCGCTTTGATTGCCGGCGGTCTGATCTGCGACTTTCTCATCCTTGGCAGAAATGAGATCACCACGAAATCCATGGTAACTGCGTATACCGTTTTTAATGGAATTTTTGCGTTTGGAGCTATCGTTGGTCCTATGAGCTTTTTGCAGAGCGCGTTTGTCGGAGCTATGGAAAAAAATAATATTGCACAGGAATACATAGATGGAATGATCCGGATCACATCCGGGTTCATGCCGGTCGTTATTGTAGCTGCCGGATTGCTTGGCGGTCTGCTTGGCGGTGTCGTGGGACAGAAAGCGTTAAAGAAACATTTTATCAAAGCGGGACTTGTATCGGTAAATTAAAAAGACCTGAAAACTGAAAGCGGGGCGGAAGTATGAGCCTCGCTTGCTTTTGGGGAGGACAGAATGGAAGAAAGTATAAAGGAAATGATTTCCAGAAAACAGTTTCAAAGAACAGCCGCGTTGGATCCGCGCTGCAAGGTGATATTACTGATCCTGATCGGATGTGCCAGCTATTTTTTGAACGGGGAAGCGGTCAGTCTGGCGCTCGTTGCCGGGTTCGCACTTTTCGTCGGCATTGGAAATGGTGCAAAATGGGCAGCGAAAATGCTTTTGTTTTATGTCATTGTGGCTTATCTGAATGCGCTGTTACACTATATTTCCATACCGGTGTTAAGTGTGATCATGAGCGTGTTCGGGGTGACGATCTTAAAGCTGGTGCCGATCGCGACGGTGGGGATATGGGCGTTGCGTACCATACATATGGATGATCTTATCGTGGCGCTGCAGCGTATGCGGTTTCCACAGGCAGTTACCATTTCACTGGTAGTGATGTTCCGTTATATTCCGACTTTAAAAATCGAATACCGCATGATCCGAAACACGATGAGCATCCGTGGCATCAGTGATACAGTCTGGAAGCAGATCATGCATCCGGTCGCTACGATAGAATATATTCTGATCCCACTGCTGATGCGGTGTTTAAAAGTAACGGATGAGCTTGCTGCGTCCGGAACGACCAGAGGGCTGGAACTGGAAGAAAAAAGATATGCGCTGCATCCGGTTTACTTTTCCTGGCGCGAATATGTTGTGACTGCGTTTGGTGTAGTTTTTCTGGCAGGCCTTTTATTCCTTGACAGAACTGCGATCGGGGAAATTATGATATGGAGAGTATGGGAATGATAACTTTTGATCATTTTTCTTTCCGCTATGCGGAAAGGAGTGAATTTACGCTAAATGACATAAATCTGACGGTTCAGACCGGAGAGTTTATCCTGCTGACCGGGCGGAGCGGGTGTGGAAAAACAACGCTCATCCGATCCTTAAACGGACTGATCCCGCATTTTTATCCGGGGGAGATAAAAGGGGATGTTTTACTGGACGGACGGTCATTGCTGGAAGTAAAACCTGCGGATCTGGCGGGAGAAGTGGGCAGTGTATTTCAGGATCCCCGTTCCCAGTTTTTTATGACGGATACGACAAGAGAGCTGGCTTTCGGCTGTGAGAACATGGGATTTTCCAGTGAAAAAACGGTGGAACGTATTACGAAAGCTGCCATAGATCTGAAGCTGACCGATTATCTGAACCGCAGTATTTTTGATCTGTCCAGCGGGGAAAAGCAGCAGATCGCGATCGGGTCTGTGTATGCGCTTCTGCCGAAGGTATACATTTTTGATGAGCCGTCGGCAAATCTGGATTATACTGCCACAAAGCGGCTGGCGGAGATCATGAAGCGCTTAAAACAGGACGGTTACACGATCCTGGTTGTGGAACATCGTTTTTACTATCTGAGAGAACTGATCGACCGGGCATTTCTGATCGAAGATGGCAGGCTCGTGCGCGGATTTACCGGAAAACAGTTTTGTGAGCTGCCGGATCAGACGCGCATACAGTACGGGCTCAGAACCGTTTATCCGGAGCATGACGTCCAAAAACGCAGGGCGAAATCTTTTGCCTCAGGGTCCGGCGGTCTGCTGACGGTGAAAGATCTGTCGTTTTCCTATAAGGATGGGACGGCTGTTTTAGAGAATATCAGTTTTGAGGCACATGGGGGGGATGTGATCGGAATTATAGGACATAACGGTGCCGGAAAGACCACCCTGCTTTCTGTTATGACGGGGCTCTTAAAAGAAGAGCATGGGGAAATCCGTTATAACGGCAAAAAACTTACGCCACGAGGGCGCAGAAAATTATCTTATCTTGTCATGCAGGATGCGGACTACCAGCTTTTTTCCAGCAGTGTCGAAGAAGAATTATCTTTGGGAATGGAGAACGACTGTGACGAAAAGGTAACGGAAACACTGGAAGCGCTGGCACTTGGCGCGTATCGGAAATCTCATCCGGCAGCTTTGTCCGGCGGACAAAAACAGCGGGTGACGATAGGGGCGGCCATTGTAAAGGGCAGTCCTGTGATCTATTTTGATGAACCGACCAGTGGGCTGGATTATGACTCTATGGTGCGGGTCAGTGGCCTGATCGAACAGCTCGCGCAGGCCGGAGCGATCGTTTTTGTAGTGTCGCATGATTTTGAATTTATCACCCGCACCTGTTCGGAAGTGCTGTGGCTGGATCGTCAGGATCCTGTAAAAAATGCTTTGATCGATTGGAGGTCTTGTTATGTTCAGGAAAGTATTTGAGTATGCGGGGCCGCACAAAAAGGGATTATACGGCGCGACTTTTCTCGTGCTGCTCAGTGTCCTTATGGGGGTGCTTCCTTTTGTGCTGGCGTATCAGGTGATCTCACCGCTCCTTATGGGGAAAACGCTGGAAAGCGGATATGTGACCGCGCGTGTGATCGGTGTGTTTCTCTGCCTCGCACTGCAGGCGGTGTTTTACGGATGGGGATTAGATGTTTCGCACAGAGCGGCTTATCAGACATTGCTTCGTCTTCGAACCTCTTTACAGAAAAGGTTTGAACAGCTTCCACTGGGATTTATTCAGGAAAAAGGAACCGGTACGATAAAAAAGCTGTTTGTGGACGATGTGGACAGTCTTGAAGTCCTGCTGGCACATTCGCTGCCGGAAGGGGTGGCAAATCTTATGATCCCGCTTGCGGTCTACCTTACAATGTTTTTTATTGACTGGAAACTGGCGCTGTTATCTCTTGCGTCGATCCCGTTTAGTCTTGTTGCCATGATGAGTATGTATTCTGCCGGAATGAAAAAAATGGGGCCATACTATATGGCGGGGCAGAAAATGAATAATACGATCATTGAATATATCAACGGAATGGAAGTCATCAAAGTGTTCAACAAGGATGCCGAATCCTACGAGCGTTTTCGAACAGATATTTCCGCTTACCGGGATTATACGCTGGACTGGTATAAGGCGGCATGGCCGTGGATGGCAATTTACAGCAGTTTGTTACCATGCACGATCATCCTGACCCTTCCGGTGGGGGCGTGGTTTGTCCTTCGCGGCTATTCAACGCTGCCGGATCTGATCCTTATTTTATGCCTGTCGCTCAGTATCGGAATTCCATTGTTGAAGTCGTTGGGCTTTTTACCGACCATGCCGCAGCTGAATTATAAGATCACAGCTCTGGAGCAGGTGCTGGAAACCGCGCTGCTTCAACAGACAGAAGATGCTTTTCATGGAAAAAACTATGACATCTGTTTTGATCATGTTTCCTTCGGATATGAAAAAAGCAGTCCGGGGGCGGATGGGAAACAGGTTACGACTTTAAGCGAAGTGATCCATGATGTGAGCTTTACCGCAAAAGCCGGACAGAAAACGGCTCTGGTCGGGGAATCCGGTTCCGGGAAAAGTACACTGGCGAAGCTTTTGATCCATTATTATGATCCACAGCAGGGCAGTATTTCAATCGGAGGGCAGAAAATCACGGAAATGAGTCTTGAAGCATTAAACAGCCAGATTTCGTATGTGGCGCAGGATCAGTATCTGTTTCCTGTTTCGCTGCTTGAAAATATCCGTATGGGGCGTCCGGATGCCACGGATGAAGAGGTTCTCGAAGCGGCGAAAAAGGCGCAGTGTCTGGAATTTATTGAAAAACTGCCACAGGGGATCCGTTCAATGGCAGGTGATGCCGGGAAAATGCTTTCCGGTGGACAGCGGCAGCGGATTTCGCTGGCGCGTGCGATATTAAAGAATGCGCCGATCATTGTACTTGATGAAGCAACCGCATATGCGGATCCGGAAAATGAGAAAAAGATGGAGGCTGCGATCGCAGAACTGGTAAAGGAAAAAACACTGTTTGTGATCGCGCATAAACTGCCTGCCATTATGGATGCGGATCAGATCTGCGTGATAGAGCAGGGCAGACTGGCAGCGGCTGGTACGCATAAAGAATTGCTGGCAGATTGTGAGGAATACAAAAAACTCTGGAAAGCAGCGCAGGACAGTGCTGGGTGGAAAGTAAATGCGGGAAAGGAGGAAAAATAAATGTTTGGTTTATTTTCAAGGATTCTGAAGCTTTCCGGTAAATACAGCGGTCGGATCAAGGGTGCGTTTGTATGCGCGTTTCTGGAATCCATACTCGCAAAAATGCCGATCTTTTTTGCGTTTCTTGTTCTGTCCGGATTTTATCAGAACACGTTAAGCGGTGCGGACTGTCTCTACATTGGTCTTGGGCTTGCGGGAGTCATCCTGGTACAGGCGGTTGTCCATTATTTTTGCGACAGGTTACAGAGCGCTGCCGGTTACATGATCTTTACCGATAAGCGGATCGAACTCGGAGATCATCTCCGCAGGCTCCCAATGGGCTATTTCACTTCTGGAAATATCGGTAAGATCAGCTCGGTACTCAGTACAGATATGGTGTTTATCGAGGAAGTTGCCATGAGTACGCTGGGCAATATGATGAGCTATATCCTTTCTGCGCTCATTCTGCTGGTATTTATGTTTTTCCTGGATTGGCATCTGGGGCTGATCGCAGCCATTGTAACGCTGCTTGCGTCGTTTGTCGCGAAAGGCATGAATCAGGTTTCTTTGAAAGAAGCGGCGGCAAGACAGGAACAGAGTGAACATTTAACCGATGCGGTTCTTTCTTTTGCGGAAGGGATCAGTGTGATCAAAAGCTACAATCTGATCGGCGAGAAATCGGAAGAACTGACGGAAAATTTCAGACGGTCGAGAGATACTTCGACTGCCTTTGAACGCAAAATGACGCCGTGGACGAGAGGGCTCAATCTTTTATTTGCACTTGGGATCACCGGTATTTTTGCGGCTTCCATTCACCTGGAACAAAGTGGAGGGATCCCGTTACCTTATTTACTTGGTGTTCTGCTCTTTGTTTTTGATCTGTTCGGACCGTTAAAGGCATTGTATGGTGAGGCATCGCGCCTTACGGTCATGAATGCCGCGTTAGACCGGATCGAAGCGGTTTTTAACGAAACGGAATTACCGGATACGGGCAGCGGACATTTTCCTCGAAAAAATCCTGCCGGTATGCCGGAAATCTGCTTTGAACATGTGACTTTTGCCTATCAGGACAGGGAAGTATTGCACGACATCAGCTTTTCCATGAAGCAAAATACGATGACTGCGCTGGTTGGCCCGTCCGGCGGAGGAAAATCTACGATCGCGAATCTGCTTGCCCGCTTATGGGACGTAAAATCCGGCAGGATAACGGTTCGCGGTACCGATATCCGGGATGTGCCGCTGGCTGAGCTGATGGATCAGATCAGTATCGTTTTTCAACGGGTATATTTATTTCAGGATACTATTTATCACAATATCAGCATGGGAAAACCGGATGCAACCGAGCAGGAAGTTTACGAAGCCGCAAAAAAAGCGCGCTGTTATGACTTTATCATGGCATTGCCGGATGGATTCCAGACGGTGGTCGGCGAAGGCGGGGCGACGCTTTCCGGAGGGGAGAAACAGCGGATCTCGATCGCTCGCTGTATTTTGAAAGACGCGCCGATCGTAATTTTAGATGAGGCGACGGCGAGTGTGGATATGGACAATGAAAGCTATATCCAGGAAGCCATCAGTGAGCTGGTGAGAGGTAAGACCCTGCTTGTGATCGCGCACCGGCTGAATACGATCCGGGAAGCCGATCAGATCCTTGTGATCTCGAATGGACGTATCAGCGAGCAGGGGACGCACGAAGAACTTATGGAGCAGACGGGAATTTATAAGGATTTTGTTACTTCTTAAGCTCCCAGAACGCAACTGCGCTCGCAGCCGCGACATTTAAGGAATCCACGCCATGTGCCATCGGTATTTTGACGGTGTGGTCACAGGCGGCGATCGTCCCGGCTTTTAAGCCTTCGCCCTCGTTACCGAGGATGATCGCCAGTTTATCTGCGGCATGGAGCGTCGGATCGTCGATATTTACCGTATTGTGCGAGAGAGCCATGGCTGCCGTCTGAAATCCTGCTTCGCGTAATCGGGCGATCGCGTCTGCGGTGTCAGATTTCTTTGGAAAAATGGTCCACGGGATCTGAAAAACGGTTCCCATGCTGACGCGGGAAGCTCTGCGGTAAAGCGGATCGCTGCATGCCGGGGTAAGGAGGACGGCATCCATCCCAAGTGCGGCAGCAGAACGGAAGATGGCACCGACGTTGGTCGGATTTACGACATCTTCCAAAACGGCGATCCTGTGCGTGTCACGGATCACCGTTTCCACATCCGGAAGCGGTTTGCGTTTCATGGCACAGAGCAGACCGCGCGTGAGCTGAAAGCCGGTAAGCTTTGTCAGTACCGCAGAATCTGCGGTGTATACCGGAATGTCGGGACACCGGTTCAGGATATCACGTCCCTCTGTGGCAATCTGTTTTTCTTCTATTAAGATAGATAACGGTTCGTACCCGGCATCTAACGCCCGTGTTACGACTTTCGGGCTTTCCCCAATGAAAAGTCCGGGTTTTGGTTCGTTGTGGCGCAGCAGCTGTGCTTCCGAAAGCCTTGCGTAAATATCAAGTTTGTCATCATCTAAATGGTCAATTTTCTGGATCCTGTCTGTCATGCGTTTCTTTTCCTTATCTGAAAAATAAATATAAGCTATTATAACGTATCTCGATTTATTCGACAACCGGAGAGCGCGAAAGAAAAAATAAGCCCGAAATTTGCGGGAAAACCGCACATGACCGGAAAATTATGATATAATTCTGACATTACGGTTCATGAGGAAAGGGTAGAGATATGTTATCTGTGATAGAGTCTGTAAATAATGTGGTAAATAATTTCATCTGGGGAGTTCCGGCGATGATCTGTATCATCGGGGTCGGATTGCTGTTGAGTATCCGGACCGGTTTCCTTCAGATCCGCAAATTTCCCTATGCGATGAAAGTGACACTGGGGCGTATGCTGAAAAAAAGAGAGGCATCGGACGGTGCGCTTACACCGTTTCAGGCAGTCTGTACGGCGCTTGCGGCAACTGTCGGAACCGGAAACGTTGCCGGCGTGGCGGGAGCGATCGCAATCGGTGGACCGGGTGCCGTTTTCTGGATGTGGATCTCCGCGATCCTTGGTATGTGTACAAAATTCTCGGAAGTTACGCTCGCAGTTCATTTTCGGGAGACAAACGAAAAAGGTGAGCTGGTTGGTGGACCGATGTATTACATCAAAAATGGTTTAAAAAAGCACTGGCACTGGCTTGCGTATCTATTTTCCGCGTTTGGTGTGCTGACCGTGTTCGGAACCGGAAACGCGACACAGGTAAATACGATCACGACAGCGATCGATTCGGCATTGTACAATTATAATATCATTTCGGAAGATGCGGCACCGATGTTAAATCTGATCATTGGGATCGTGCTTGCCGGACTGATCGCGCTGATCCTGCTTGGCGGCATCAAACGGATCGGGCAGGTCACGGAAAAGCTGGTGCCGTTTATGGCAGTTATGTACATTGTGCTTGCGCTCGGCGTTGTTTTGCTGAATATAAAAAACGTGCCACATGTTTTTGGAGCGATCTTTGCGGGTGCGTTTCGTCCGGCATCTGTAACAGGCGGGGCAGTCGGAAGCTTTTTCATGAGTATGAAAAAAGGCGTGTCCCGTGGTATTTTTTCCAATGAAGCGGGGCTTGGAACCGGTTCGATCGCGCATGCCTGCGCAGATACGAGAAAACCGGTAAAGCAGGGATTTTTCGGCATTTTTGAAGTGTTTGTGGATACGATCGTGATCTGCACATTGACAGCTCTTGTGATCCTTTGCAGTGGTGTTCCGATCGGATACGGAGAAGCTGCCGGGGCAGAGCTTACGATCAACGGATTTACATCGGTGTATGGCGGCTGGGTGTCCATTTTTACTGCGGTCGCGATGTGCTGCTTCGCGTTTTCTACGATCATCGGCTGGGGACTTTACGGAACAAGATGTATTGAGTTTTTATTTGGCTCCCGAGCGAACAAACCGTTTATGCTTCTGTATGCGCTTGTGGCGATCGTCGGCGCGACCATGAATCTCGGACTGATGTGGAGTATCGCAGAGACATTTAACGGACTTATGGTCATTCCGAACCTGATTGCGGTATTCCTGTTGTCCGGTGTGGTTGTAAAACTGGTCAGGGAGTATTTTTCTGACATTATCTAGAAATAACGGAAAAGAAATATTGCAATATTATATATGCTGTACTATAATGAAAACGACATATGACGGAAACGGAGAAAATACAATGCCTAGACCTGTGCGCAGTAGAAGAATTTGTGATGAACCAAAATACCAGTGCTTTTCACCATGTGAAAAAAAAACAAGCGATATTGTGATTCTTACGCTGGATGAGTATGAAGTGATTCGGCTTGTGGACTATGAAAAAATGACGCATGAACAATGTGCGAAGCAGATGGATATTTCGAGGACGACTGTGACGGAAATTTATGAAAGTGCCCGGGAAAAAATAGCGGATGCAATCATAAATGGCAGAAGTTTTAAAATTGAAGGTGGAAATTATCGATTTTGTGATGGGACTGCCAGATGTTGTAAAAAAGACTGCCGCTTTCGGATAGATGGAGCGGATGTATTTGCAGATGTGAAAAAGAAAGGGGATCATCAGATGAGAATTGCAGTAACTTATGAAAATGGAGGAATTTTTCAGCATTTTGGACACACACCTCAGCTAAAAGTATATGATGTGGATAATGGAAAAATTGCAGGAAGCCAGGTCGTAGATACCACGGAGAGCGGGCATGGCGCACTCGCAGGAGTACTTTCGCGACTGGAAGCGGATGTATTGATCTGTGGTGGCATCGGAGGCGGCGCGAGGGCAGCTCTCGCCCAGATCGGTGTTAAACTTTATGGCGGAGTATCTGGTGATGCGGATACTGCGGTAGAAGCGTTGCTTGATGGGAAACTGGAGTATGATCCAAACGTACAGTGCAGCCATCACGCGCATGAAGAGGGACATAATTGCGGGAATCATTCTTCCTGCGGTGAAAATCATCATGGATGCAGTGGAAACTAAGATACCCAAAGAAGAAGCCTAGTATTTGACATAACATGTATCCTATGTTATTTTAGAAAACAGAAAAGGGAATGAAGTTCTCCCGCGATTGATTTCGAAACCGCTGATTCAGGCTGATGACTTCTGTGCATTTGCATGGAACTCATCAGCTTTTTTATGGAAATTTTACAGTAAGGAGGAGTTTTTATGGGAAAGACAGGTGAAAAAATAAGGTGTTCATTTCAGTACGCGCTGCTTGCCGTGGCAACCGGGGGACTGGTCGGGATTCTGGATACGATATTTGGCAGAGGGCTTCTTATCATTTCTGATATAAGAAATCTGCACTACCGGTATCTGATCCCCTTTTTGCCGGTCGCCGGGCTTGCTATTGCATGGCTGTATCAACATTTTAATAAGGAAAGTTTAAAGGGAATGACACTGGTTTTTGAGACCGGACAGCAGAAGAGGGAAGAAATCCCGCTGGCGCTCATTCCGCTTGTGATGGTCACAACCTGGATCACGCATCTGTTCGGAGGAAGTGCCGGCAGAGAGGGCGTGGCGGTGCAGATCGGGGCAACTCTGTCCCATGCACTGGGGCGCAGGTGCCATCTCCCGGAAAACGGCAGGATCATGCTTGTGACCGGAATGGCGGCAGGATTCGGTGGATTGTTCCAGACGCCGCTTGCGGCAGTATTTTTTGCAATGGAAGTCATTGTCGCGGGATATCTGGATTATGAGGCGCTGCTGCCGGCACTCATCGCATCCTATACGGCATCTTTTACTTCGCATGCGCTTGGACTGGAAAAATTTGTGGTAACGCTTACCGGGACGCTGGATCTTTCCGAGAAAAAGAATGTTTTTGGAATCCTGATCCTTGGTGTCGCATTCGGGCTGACCGGGCGTCTGTTTTCGTTTTCCCTGCAGAAAATGAAAAAGATCCTGGGTGAAAAAATAAAAAGCCCGTTCTGGCGTATCGGGCTTGGTGCTGTGCCTCTGGCAGTTTTTCTTTTGCTCTTACATAGCGGAAGATACAGCGGGCTTGGCACAAATCTGATCCGGGAAAGCTTTCATGGTGGAACGGTGTATGCCTATGACTGGATCTTAAAACTGGTATTGACGATTGTGACACTTGCGATTGGATTCCAGGGCGGAGAGGTCACACCGCTTTTTTCGATCGGAGCAACGCTTGGAGTTGTCTTAAGTGGAATTTTAGGGTTGCCTGCGATGACCTGCGCGGCACTTGGGTATGCGGCAGTTTTTGGAAGCGCGACCAATACGCTGCTTGCGCCGATCATGATCGGGCTTGAGGTATTTGGACCGGCTGAGATGCTTCCGTTTGTGATCGTCTGCGTGATCGCCTATCTGATGAACGGGGATCGTTCGATTTATGCAGCGCAGGGAAGAATTGAAAAAAATTCCATATTAAGAAATTTTTAAGAAATTGCCAAAGTGCGTTTAAGAAAAATAGTTTAGGATATTTTTTGTATAAAAATTAAAAAATTTAAAGAGTATACAAAATCAGAACAGAATAAGAGAGAGGATTTAAGAGGAATGAAGGCAGTATTCAAACCAACAAAGAAGAAAGTAGTGATTATCGTACTGGTTCTTGTCGTGATCATTGGCGCGGTTTCGTATTTTAATGCAAAAGCAAAAGCGGCGCTGGCAGCGGCAGAGCCGATGTATAATACAGCTGCTGTGGAGAAAAAAGATCTGAAGAAAGAAGTCAGTGTCAATGGTACGATCGGAAGTGTGGACAAAAAGTCGGTCGTAGCGGACATTAGCGGCGTGGAAGTGACCGAAGTCAATGTCAAAGTCGGAGATCAGGTCAAAGCCGGTGATGTGCTCTGTACATTTGACAGTTCAAGCATTGACAACAAAATTGCAAATACAAAAGAAAGCGCGGATCTTGCAGCGCAGAAATCCAACCAGGCAGTTTCCGATGCGCAGACCAGTTACAATGACGCGGTGGCAGACAAAAATACCAATGCATCCAGAGACGCACAGGCGGTAACCGATACTTTCAACGGGTATCAGACTTCGATCGCGGAGCGTGACGGAGCAAATACTGCTTACCAGCAGGCGCAGGCAGACACAGATGCAAAGAAGAGTGCATATGATGCGGTTTTAAACGATCCGAATGCGACAGATGATCAAAAGAGTACGGCCCTGCAGGCATATCAGCAGGCACAGATCGATGAACAGGCAGCATACACAACGCTGGATACTGCACAGGCAAAGGTAGTTTCCAAAGAAGCCGAGTATCAGAATGCGGTGCAGAAACAGCAGGATAACGCGGTAAACGATGGCAGAACCGTAGCGAAACAGGATTCCGCCCTGGATTCCGCAAAACTTGACGCACAGAGCGTAAACAGCGGTGATACGGCACAGGCACTCGATGATTTACAGAAGCAGAAAGACGCATGTACCGTAATCGCACCGATTGACGGAACGATCACTTCACTTGATGTGGAAGTGGGAGATATTTATAAGGGAGACGCGATCGCAACGATCCAGAACGAAGGAGAGCTGCAGGTAGACGCGACAGTAGATCAGTATACGATCAGTGATATCACAGAAGGTATGTCTGTCATCATAAAGACCGATACCACAGGAGATCTGGAAATGCCGGGTACCTTATCCTTTGTATCTCCGGTTCCAAAGAGCAGTGTGGACAATACCGGAAAAGTTACAGTGACAACAGACTATGAGATCAAGGCAGATTTTAAAGAGCAGAACGAGCGTCTGCGTCTGGGTATGAACGCCAAGACGACCATTTTGATCGCGGAAGCCAAAAATGTTCTTTCCGTACCGACCAGCTGCGTGCAGACAGATGGTGACCGCAAATATGTGACGGTTCTTGTGGATGAGACAACCGGAGAGACGAAAGAGATTGATGTCACGACCGGACTTGAGACCGATTACGAGATAGAAGTGCAGGGAAAAGACTTAAAAGAAGGTATGACGGTGATTATTCCGGATGCAGCAACCACAGAGTCAGCCACAGAGACAGATGACGTAATCTACGAATAATCGAGGTGGAGATAGCATGGGAAATGAGGTAATCATCGATTTAAATCAGATCGTAAAAAAGTTTTATGTGGGCAAGGAAAATGAACTGGAGATCCTGCATGGGATCGATCTTAAAGTAAGACGTGGAGAGTTTGTTTCCATCGTCGGAGCATCCGGTTCCGGAAAATCCACATTAATGAATATTATAGGAATCCTGGATCGCCCGACATCCGGCGGCTACATCCTGGAAGGTGTGGATATCTGTAAGGCAAACGATAAGGAAGTGTCCCATATCCGCAATCAGAAAATCGGTTTTGTATTTCAGACCTATAATCTGATCGCCCGTACAAGCGCTTTGAAAAATGTGGAGCTTCCGATGATGTATGCCGGTATGTCAAAGCGGGCGCGTACCGCAAAAGCAAAAGAACTGTTAAAACTGGTCGATATGGAAGAACGTATGGATCATACGCCGGATGAGCTTTCCGGTGGACAGAAGCAGCGTGTCGCGATCGCAAGAGCGCTTGGCAATGATCCTGCGATCATCCTTGCCGATGAGCCGACAGGAGCTTTGGATTCCAAGACAGGACGTATGGTCATGGATCTGTTTCATAAGTTACATAAAGAAAAAGGGATCACGATCGTACTGATCACACACTCCAACGAACTGGCGGAGGAAACACAGCGTATCATCACATTAAAAGACGGTACGATCATCGGAGAAAGAGAGGGAAGCGCATATGCTGTTTGAGAATATCGGAGCGGCTTTGGCAGGGATCAAGGCAAATAAACTGCGTTCTTTTCTGACGATGCTCGGTATCATGATCGGTATTGCCGCGATCATCGCGATCACAATGGCAGGAAACGGGGTATCGCAGTACATTTCCAATCAGATGAACAGCATCGGCGCAAATAAAATGGAATTTTATGTATCCCAGAAGAACTGGGATAATAATGTGGATACAAAGTCATCGGATCTGATCTCACAGGATATGATCCGTGATGTCTGTGACCGCTACAAAGACCGGATCAAGGATGTGTCTTTGACCGCAAATCTGGGAGACGGCGTGGTCAAAGATGGAAAATCCTACGCAAATGTTACGGTACAGGGAGCAAACTCCGCCTCATTTTTCTGGGAAGATGGAGATATCCTTGCCGGAAGGGAGATCCTTCCAAGCGAACAGCAGGATGGATCAAATGTTGCACTGGTTTCGGATAAATTTGTAGATAATCTGTTTAACGGAAATCCGGACGCGGCGGTTGGAAAAGAAGTGGATGTTTTAGTAAACAATCAGTATTATACCTTTACGATCGTCGGAGTATACAAATCTTACGACAGTCAGCAGATGACATCCTCTGCTTATGATATGTCTACAACACTCTATGTGCCGCTCAAGGTCGTACATCGTGTTGTGTCGAACGCAACGGAGTTAAGTTACTTTGATCTCAACGGAAAGGACGGGATCGATTCGATCCAGCTGTCTCAGGAAATTGCGGATTATCTGAATGATACTTACTACGCGAAAAATGAGAACTTTTACATTGAAAAGATCACAATGCAGGAGCAGGCGCAGATGTTAAATCAGGAAATCGGCATGATCAAGCTGGTTATGGGCGGTATCGGTGCGATTTCACTTTTAGTCGGTGGTATCGGTGTTATGAATATCATGATCGTTTCCATCACAGAGCGAACCAGAGAGATCGGTACAAGAAAGGCACTCGGGGCAACAAACGGAAGTATCCGTTTGCAGTTTATCACCGAAGCGATCGTGCTTTGTGTGATCGGCGGACTTTTGGGACTGGGCTTTGGTATGCTGCTTGGTCATGTGATCACGAATGCGATCGGCTATCCGGGTACTGTCACGGTACAGAATGTGGTTGCGGTATTACTGTTTTCTACAGCGTTTGGTATCTTCTTCGGTTACTATCCGGCGAACCGTGCCGCAAAGATGAACCCGATCGATGCATTAAGATATGAATAAAAAAGAATATTTTTCTAAAGAATTTATAAAGACTTCGAAAATCAGTTGACAGTGACTGACAGGGGTGATAGAATGCTTAACAATGTTATTAGATTACATTGTTAAGCATTTTTTGATGGAGGTGAATCATGAGCAGTGTGAATCACAGACTGTTTCAGGTGTTTCATCGTTTTCGCCAGATGCCATTTTCGGTGCTCCTGCCGGATGAAATCTCCGGAAATGAATTTACGACCCTGATGTGCATCGGGCATGTCGGAGATAAAGACGGAGAGACGGCGATCAGCATTTCCGCGCTTGCCAAAAAGCTTCGTGTGACGACACCGGCGGTTTCGCGCACCATGCGGAGTCTGGAGAAAAAAGATCTCATTTACCGGGAGACGGACAGTAAAGATCGCAGAAATACCTTTGTGAGACTGACCGATACGGGAAAGAAGATCTTAAAACAGTCAGAACTGGAAATGAACGATCTGGTAGAGGCTGCACTCTTAAATATGAAGCAAGAGGATGTGGAGCGTCTGCTGGATTATCTGGATGAATTTCAGACCAGAATGCAAACGGAACTTGAAAAAAGGAAAAAAGGAAAGGAATCTGTATGAGTAAAATATTTAAGAACCTGCTTCCTTTCTGGAAGTCAGTGATCATTATTCTTGCGCTGTTACTGGTGCAGGCATGGTGTGATCTTTCCCTGCCGCAGTATACATCGGACATTATCGATGTGGGGATCCAGAACAGCGGTGTGGAACATGTGCTTCCGGAAGCTGTTACCAAAGAGGAATTTGAGACAGCAAAGACATTTATGACAGAAGATGAGATTACCGAGTGGGAAAATGCCTATGAGGAAGACGGAGACCATTTTGTCCGTACCGAAAATGATGGCGATACGTTAGATGATCTCGATGGCGATCTTTCCATGGCGCTTGTCATGAATTATCAGATGTCTATGATGGACGAGGCGACATTTAAAGAAACGATCGCGGCGCAGATGCAGATGGATCCGGAGAACTTAAAGGATCTGAGCGTAGAGCAGATCGGACAGATGCTTGGTGCTGATCTTACAACGTTCACCAGGGAAAAAAAAGATGACGACGGAAATAAAACCGAAGTTACCTGCGTGGATGTAAGACCGCTGTTCCAGAATATGTTAAATGCCGGAATGATGCAAAAATCAGACCTGCTGTCGGTAAGGGATGAGATGGAGGAATCCTTTAACGCTGTGGGCGATACGATGATCCAGTCGATCGGTGTTGCGTATGCGATCCAGTGTGACAAAGACGCGGGAATCGATGTGGATCACATCCAGACGTCTTATCTTTGGGCAGAGGGCTTACGCATGATCGGGCTTGCGCTTCTGATGGGAGTTGCGACCGTCTTGGTCGGACTTTTTGCTTCCAAGGTTGCAGCCGGTGTCGGCATGAACCTGCGTGAAGGACTGTTTAAGAAGGTCGTCGGATTCTCCAATGCGGAGATGGATCACTTTTCCACGGCCTCCCTCATTACGAGAAGTACCAATGATGTGCAGCAGATCCAGATGGTTACGGTACTGTTACTCCGTATGGTCATTTACGCACCGATCCTTGGAATCGGCGGTATCATCAAGGTTTCCCAGACCGGCGCCGGTATGGGATGGGTGATCGGACTTGCGGTACTGGTGATCATGGGATTCGTTTCCGTGCTGATGGCGGTTACGCTTCCGAAATTCAAACTGATGCAGAAACTTGTAGACGGTCTGAACTTGGTATCCCGTGAGATCTTAACCGGTATTTCGGTTATCCGCGCGTTTGGCAGGGAAAAAACCGAAGAAGAACGTTTCGATGAGGCAAATACAAAACTTACGAAAACAATGCTCTTTACCAACCGTGTCATGACGCTGATGATGCCCTGCATGATGTTTATCATGTATGGTCTTACGGTACTGATCGTCTGGGTTGGCGCGCATAAGATCGATGAAGGTGTGCTTCAGGTTGGAGCAATGACCGCGTTTATCACTTATGCAATGCAGATCGTTATGGCGTTTCTGATGCTTACCATGATGTCGATCATGTTACCGCGTGCGGGTGTTGCGGCAAACCGTATTGATGAGGTATTAAAGACAAAGTCTACGGTCACCGACGCAAAAGAGCCGGAGAGCCTGACCGCGCATAATGGAAAGCTTACTTTCTCCCATGTGAATTTCCGTTATCCCGGCGCAGAGGAAAATGTGCTTTGTGATATTGATTTCACGGCAGAGCCTGGAAAAACGACGGCGATCATCGGAAGTACCGGCTGTGGAAAATCCACGTTGGTCAACCTGATCCCGCGTCTCTATGATGTGACAGACGGTTCCATCACACTGGATGGCAAAGATATCCGCAAGATCAGAATGCATGATCTGCGTGGCGAGATCGGTTTTGTACCGCAAAAAGGCGTATTGTTCTCAGGAACGATCGCAAGCAACCTGCGTTTTGGCAGAAGAGACGCTACCGATGCGGAGATCGCAGAGGCGGCAGAGATCGCGCAGGCAACCGAATTTATCGAAGAAAAGAGCGATAAATACGAAAGCCCGATCGCACAGGGCGGAACCAATGTGTCCGGTGGACAGAAACAGCGTCTCGCGATCGCGCGTGCTATCGCGAAAAATCCGAAGATCTTTGTATTTGACGACAGCTTTTCCGCACTTGACTTAAAGACAGACGCGGCGCTTAGAAAAGCGCTGGCGGAAAAGATAAAAGACAGTACCGTTATCATTGTTGCACAGCGAATCAGTACGATCCTGCATGCGGAGCAGATCCTTGTGCTTGACGAGGGACGTATCGTAGGCAGAGGTACCCATGAGGAACTGCTTGAAAACTGTGAAGTTTACCGCCAGATCGCAAAATCACAGCTTTCCGCAAAGGAACTTGGCATAGAAGACGATGGAAAGGAGGAAGCGTAAATGAGTGAAACAAATACCAAAATGCGCAGACGCGGGCCGATGGGCGGCAGAGGCATGGCACCGGCAGAAAAGGCGAAGGATTTTAAGGGCTCGATCAAAAAACTGATCTCTTATATCGGACGTTACAAAGTCGGCATATTCTTTGTTATGATCTCCGCCGCGGTTTCTACCGTATTTAGCGTAGTCGGACCGAAAGTGCTCGGAAAGGCAACGACAGAACTTGCGACCGGGCTCCAGAATAAGATCGCGGGAACGGGCGGCATTGATTTTACAAGAATCGGACAGATCCTGCTCTTTGTGCTGGCACTGTATGCGATCAGTTCCCTTTTCAGCTTTTTCCAGGGATGGATCATGACCGGGATCACACAGAAGGTATGCTACCGGATGCGAAAAGAGATTTCGGAAAAGATCAACCGGATGCCGATGAAATATTTTGAAAGCCGTACCTACGGTGAAGTATTATCCCGTATCACCAATGATGTGGATACGCTTGGGCAGGGACTGAACCAGAGCATTACGCAGATCATCACATCCACGGCAACCATTATCGGTGTGCTTATCATGATGCTCAGCATTTCACCGCTCATGACGCTGATCGCCTGCGTGATCCTGCCGATCTCCATGGCGTTGATCTCACTGGTTGTAAAAAAGTCCCAGAAATACTTTAAAACGCAGCAGGAGTATCTGGGACACATCAACGGACAGGTCGAAGAAGTCTACGGCGGTCATATGGTAATTAAGGTATATAATAAGGAAGAAGAAACCGTAGAAGAGTTTGAAAAGACAAACCGTGTGCTCTATGATTCCGCATGGAAATCCCAGTTCTTATCCGGAATGATGCAGCCGATCATGATGTTTGTCGGAAATCTCGGTTACGCGGCGGTTGCGTTAGCCGGCGGACTTCTCGCGATACGAAACGTGATCACGATCGGTGATATCCAGGCGTTCATCCAGTATGTAAAGAGTTTTACGCAGCCGATCACCCAGATCGCGCAGGTAGTCAATCAGGTGCAGTCCATGGCGGCGGCATCCGAGCGTGTCTTTGAATTTCTGGAAGAGGAAGAGGAAGATCAGTTTGCCGAGCATCCGGTTCATCTGGATCAGATCGAGGGCGCAGTCCGGTTCGATCATGTACATTTCGGATATAAAGAAGATCAGATCATTGTGCATGACTTTTCCGTAGATGTAAAACCGGGACAGAAGATCGCGATCGTCGGACCGACCGGTGCCGGAAAAACGACCATGGTAAAACTGCTGATGCGTTTTTATGATGTAAACAGCGGTGCGATCTCACTGGATGGTCATGATATCCGTGATTTCAACCGGGGAGAGCTCCGTGACGCGTTTGGCATGGTATTGCAGGATACCTGGCTGTTTAAGGGAACGATCATGGAAAACATCCGTTACGGAAGACTGGATGCAACAGACGAGGAAGTGATCGCTGCGGCAAAGGCTGCACATGCACATCATTTTATCCAGACGCTGCCGGGCGGATACCATATGGAACTGAACGAGGACGCAAGCAATGTCTCCCAGGGACAGAAGCAGCTCCTTACGATCGCGCGTGCAATTTTAGCAGATAATCCGGTGCTGATCCTGGATGAGGCAACGTCATCGGTCGATACGAGAACCGAGACGCGGATCCAGAAAGCAATGGATAACTTAACCAAAGGAAGAACCAGCTTTATCATCGCGCATCGTCTTTCTACGATCCGTAACGCGGATCTGATCCTTGTCATGAAAGACGGGGATATCATAGAGCAGGGAAATCATGAAGAACTGCTCGCAAGAAATGGCTTCTATGCGGAACTGTACAATTCACAGTTTGAAGAAGCGTCTTAAAAAATAAAATATGGATAAGGTCCTCCCTTTTGTGCTATAATTTTTTCGTTATGAAAAATTTAAAAAGGGGAGGACATTTTTATAGAAGGAGTGCAGTATGAAATATCTGATCGTAGTAGATATGCAAAATGATTTTGTGGACGGGGCGCTTGGAACTAAAGAAGCGGAAAAGATCGTTCCCGGAGTGGCAGAAAAGATCCGCCATTTTGATGGCAGGATACTGTATACAAAGGATACGCATGAAAATAATTATCTGGAGACGGCAGAAGGGAAAAAACTTCCGGTTGCGCATTGCATCCGTGGCACAAAGGGCTGGGAACTCGTACCGGAGATACAAAAACTTGCCGAAGCCGCAGGACACAGCGAGGGCGCAAATGAGATCGAAAAGCCGACATTTGGAAGCGTGGAACTGGGAAAACTGCTTGCCAGAGAGAATGAAAAAGAACCGATCGACTCCATTACGCTGGTCGGACTCTGCACGGATATCTGTGTCATATCCAATGCTATGCTAATCAAGGCATTTCTGCCGGAAATACAGATTATTGTTGATGCTTCCTGTTGTGCGGGCGTTACGCCGGAGAGTCACAGACAGGCGCTTGCCGCCATGAAAGTCTGCCAGATCGAGGTCATAAACGAGGAGTAATTTGGTATGTCGATGCGAAAACGGATATTTCTGATCCATATGCTGATGCTGATCGGGGGCATGGCGATCTTATTTGCCGTGATCTTCGGATCCGTGCGTCAGGGGATACGCGGTTACATGGACAGTGGGGAATGGATCTCCAATGTGGAGGATGACGCGAAGGCAGTGTTAGAAAAGCTGGAGAAGACGGATGGAGACTGGGAAGTGCTTGCCGGTGAGCTGAAAAACGATCACTGCGCGCTGGTTGTCTATGAGGGCGACCAGAATATCTACCCGGCTGATCCGGCAGATCCGCCGCAGGACCGCAATATGATCGATCGTCTGCGGAGTGATAAACGCGGCATTCACACCGCGTTCGGCAATACCTATGTCGATGCGGATGTGACCGTGGACGGACATACTTATTATGTGGCGGCGCTTTTTGACCATCAGGATATGATGCGGGAAAGTGAACACATGGAGCAGCGTTTTTCCGGGCTGCTGTGGAAACTTTTTCTACTGATCCTTCTTTTGATCCTTATGGGCTGGGCGTTTTCCCGCTATCTGGTCAACCGCATGATGGAGCCGCTGGATCTTCTGATGGATGGGTTAAAACGCACGGCGGCAGGAGATCTGGAACATCCGGTGGATTATCATGGAGATGCGGAGCTGGAATCGGTCTGCCTTGCATTTAATCAGATGCAGGAGACGATCCGGACACAGAAAGCGGAGAGACAGCAGTACGAACAGAGCCGGACGGACATGATAACAAGTATTTCGCATGATCTGCGTACGCCGCTCACTTCAGTCAAAGGGTATATCAAGGCGGTGCTCGACGGTGTGCCGAAAACCCCGGAAATGACCGGGGAATATTTAAGGATCGCATACGACGCAACCGGAGATATGGATCGGCTGCTTCAGAAATTATTTTTATTTTCCAAGGTGGAAACCGGGCAGATGCCGCTTCATCTGGAAAAGGCGGATCTTGAGACGTATCTTCTGACCTTTGCAGAGGAGCATCGGCTGTCGTACGAAGCGCGCGGTATGCAGATCAAAATGGAACTTACTCCGGGAATACCGGCGGGATATTATGATCTCCTGCAGTTGGAGCGTGTACTGGTCAACCTGCTGGAAAACAGTCTGCGCTATGCAAAGCATACGCCGCTTGTGGTGACGATCCGTCTGGGAAAATGCGGTTCACAGCAGGTCATTTCCGTTTCGGACAATGGTGTTGGCGTTCCGCCGGAAAAACTGCCACATATTTTTGAGCGTTTTTACCGTTGTGACGAGGCGAGAAGCAGAGAAGGAAGCGGCATCGGGCTTTATATCGTGAAATACATTGTGGAAGCGCATGGCGGACAGGTGCAGGCGGTCAATGATAACGGATTGACGATCCGAATGAGTTTCACGGAAAGGACGAAGCAGGATGAAGAAAATACTGATCGTAGAGGATGATAAAAAAATTGCGCAGTTAGAGCAGGCTTATCTGGAAATGAGCGGTTATGAAACATTTTGCGTCTATGACGGGGTAGATGTGGAAGTCGAGGCGGAAAAAAATCAGTACGATCTGATCTTATTAGACCTTATGCTGCCAAACTGCAGTGGACATACGATCTGTGAAAATCTGAGGAAAAAGACGGATATTCCGATCCTCATGGTCACTGCACTCGGGGAATCGGTCGATGTGATCCGGGGACTTGGGCTGGGCGCTGATGATTATATCACAAAGCCGTTTGATCCGGCGCAGCTGGTTGCCCGGGTAAAGGCGCATCTGAAGCGCTATGAGCGGCTGGTTGGGAAAGCACCTGAGAAAAAAGAAGAGCTGCCGGAATCCAAGATCACAGTTCAGAATGTCTGTATTTATCCGGAAAACTGGAAAGTCTATGTAGACGGAAAAGAAGTCCGGCTGCCGGGCAAAGAATTTGAACTGCTATTGTTTCTGGCAAGAAACGCGAACATGGTATTTTCCAGAGAACAGCTTTTTGAGCGGATCTGGGGATATGACTATGAATCGGATGCCGCGACCGTGTCGGTACATATTAACCGGATCCGTGAGAAAATAGAAAGAGAACCGAAGAAACCAAAGATCATTGATACGGTCTGGGGAGTGGGCTACCGCTTAAATAATTAAGCGGCAGCCTGCTTTTTTTCAGATGTTTTATAAATCGTTTAACTTTTATTTAAAACTTTTTACCGGAATATTTAACTGCCTTTGATACACTGGTGCAGGAATCAAGGAATCAACATACATCAGGAGAGGTGGATATGGTAAAAATTTTTAAACGTGGAGGGAAGAAGACAAAAGTGATCGTGATCGCTGTGGTCGTGATCGTTGCCTTACTTGCTTCCTTCTTTTTTGTAAATGGAAAGAGAAAAGCGGCGATGGCAAAAAATGCCGGAAACCAGATGACGCGGACGGAAGCGGTCAAAAAACAGACACTGATGAAGAGCGTCGGAGCTACGGGAACCGTAGTCAGTGTGGACAGCAAGGATCTGAGTGTGGATCTTACCAACATTGAGGTCGAGAGTGTCGAGGTGGAAGTCGGAGATACGGTAGAAGCCGGACAGGTACTTGCAACCTTTGACACGTCGGATATTGAAGAGGATCTTGCGGATGCGGAGACAGAACTTTCCGAGGCAAAACAAAAAAATGCGCTTTCGGAATCCGATGCCGCGAGAAATGTAAGTGACAGTGAGCTTACCAAAGACTTTCAGGTATCCTCCGCACAGACCAAAGTGGACAATGCATACAGCCAGTATCAGCAGGCGGCGGGAACCTGCGCACAGGCAAAAACAACGTTGGATTCCTTAAAGGCGGCGGAAACACAGGCAAACGATACCTATACAGCGCTTGGAACCAGTCTTTCGGAGGCAGCGGAAAAAGTAAACGCGGCGCAGAGCGCGTATGAGACGGCACAAAGTAATGCCGCACAAAATCCGGATGACACGACACTTGCGGCGGCACTTGCCGAAGCGCAGGTAGCGTACGAAAGCGCGCAGAGTGAATACAATACCATAAACGCGCAGTATACCGAGGCACAAAACGCATATCAGACGGCTGTCGCGAACCGGTCCGCGCAGGAATCTGCGGTACAGCAGGCGGAAACACAGGTCAGCGCTACCTATTCCGATTATAATGAACAGTTAAAGAGCTATGATTATACAGTTGCCCAGCAGGACAGTTCGGTTGAAAAAGCAAAGAGCAGTCAGAGCGCCACGGAATTAAGTTCAGATGTCTCGGAACAGGAAAATAAAGTGGAAGAATACCAGTCGCAGCTGGAGGAGGGTGTTTTGTATGCGCCGATCTCCGGAACTGTGACGGCGATCAATTATGAAGTCGGAGATACCTATGACGGTGGAACGATTCTCACCATACAGGACTGTTCTTCCTATGAGATCGAAGCCGAGATCGGGGAATACGATATCAGCAGTATCGAGAAAGGACAGGAAGTATTGATCAAAACAGATGCGACCGGAGATGATGAATTAAAAGGAAGCGTTACGTTTATCTCACCGACATCAACGGCGAGCGAACAGAGCAGCAGCACTTCTGCGAGTGGAAGTACAGCAGCATCTTCCTCTTCCGGCAGTACCGATGTGAGTTACAAAGTGCGTATCAGCATGGAAGAACCGGATGAGCGCCTGCGTCTTGACATGTCGGCAAGCTTAAGCATTGTGATCGAGGAACATGAAGATGTGCTGACCGTTCCGTATAACGCGGTCTGGACAGACAATGACGGAAATTCTTTTGTCACGGTTGTGGACGGAGAGGACAGCACGGATGTTGCGGTAGAAGTGGTGATGGAAAGCAATTACTATACGGAGATCTCTGCCTCAGACATCAAAGAGGGCGATATGGTAGAAATCGTCGATGACAGTGACAGCAGTGACAGTAATGGAACGGCAGGCGGACCGGATGGCATGCCTGGCGGTAATGGCGGTGAAGGACCGGGAGCAGGCGGAGGTCCTGACCAGGGAGGAGGTTTTTAAGATGGATTCCGTAATAAAACTGCGAGACATCAAAAAAAGATTCTATATTGGAAAGCCAAATGAACTTGAGATTTTGCATGGCATATCTTTAAGCGTGCAAAAAGGAGAATTTGTGTCGATCGTCGGGGCTTCCGGTTCCGGAAAATCAACCCTTATGAATGTGATCGGTCTTCTCGACCGGCCGACCGATGGCTGTTACGAGATCGAGGGAAGGGATGTGGCGGGAGCTTCGGATCAGGAGCTTTCGCTGATCCGCAACCGGAAGATCGGTTTCGTCTTTCAGACCTATAACCTGATCGCACGGACAGATGCGTTAAAAAATGTGGAACTGCCAATGATGTATGCAGGCGTCTCCAAAAAGGTGCGGGCAAAACGGGCGGCAGAACTGTTAGAGGTGGTCGGTATGAAGGAACGCATGTCACATACGCCGGACGAACTTTCCGGCGGGCAGAAGCAGAGAGTTGCGATCGCCCGCGCGATGGCAAATGATCCGGCGATCATTCTTGCGGATGAACCTACCGGAGCTTTGGACTCCAAAACCGGCCGCACAGTCATGGATCTGTTTCATGAGCTAAACCGCAATCAGGGAAAGACGATCGTTCTGATCACACATTCAACGGGACTTGCGGAGGAGACCGACCGGATCATCACGATATCGGACGGAACGATCACAGGAGAAAGGGCAGGGAGTTGGAATTTATGACAATGTTTCTTGAAAATATCAGACTTGCGTTCACAAGTTTAAAGGCAAATCGCTCCCGCACATTTCTGACGATGCTCGGCATCATCATCGGGATCGCCTCCGTCATCGCGATCATGACGGTTGGAAATTCGCTTTCCATGTCGGTGTCTTCCTCCATGCAGTCGATGGGAGCAAACAACATCACCGTTTCGCTAAAACAGCGGGATGCAGAAACAGATGAGCGGGAAAACGGTATTGTATTCGGGGAGACGACCAGACACCGTAATATGACAGAGGATGATTATTTTACCGATGAAATGATCGATCTGATGACCGACACATTTTCCGATTCCATCGAAGCGGTATCGATCAGTGAGTCTGTCGGAAATATTACGGCAAAAAACGGGAAAAACAGTGAGACCGTCAGTCTGACCGGCGTAAGCACAGGGTATTTTACGGCAAATGAGCTGACATTTTTAACGGGTGGTTCTTTCTCTTCCAATGAAAGTAGCAACGCTAGAGACGTGATTCTGGTCGCGGACACTTTAGTGGACGATCTTTTTGGCGGTTCTTATGCGGATGCGATTGGAAAGACCATATCCGCGACAGTAAACGGAGAAGCGGTGTCGTTTAGCATTGTCGGCGTGTACCAGTATGAGGAATCTTTATTTGCGGAATCGGAGACTACGACGGCTTACATTCCGCTCACGACGGCGCAGAATTTAAACCACAGTAAAAATTATACTTCATTCAGTGTCGTGTCTAAGGTGGGCACGGATTCCGAGACGCTTGCGACGCAGATCGAGGACTATTTAAACGGATATTACCGGAGCAATCAGTATTATGAGGTAAACACTTACAGCATGGCATCCATGGTGTCTACAATGAGTGACATGCTTGGTACCGTCACGCTCGCGATCGCTGTCATAGCCGGAATCGCGCTTCTCGTCGGCGGTATCGGTGTGATGAACATCATGATGGTGTCGATCACGGAGCGTACAAGAGAGATCGGAACCAGAAAAGCACTCGGCGCGACCAATGCCTATATCCGTATGCAGTTTATCCTGGAGGCAATGGTCATCTGTCTGATCGGCGGCGTGATCGGAGTGATTGTCGGCATCGTGCTTGGCGCGGTCGGGGCATCGTTACTCGGATATGCAGTCAGCCCGTCGGTTGGAAGTATCGTCTTCTCGCTCGTGTTTTCACTGATGATCGGTCTGTTTTTCGGTTATTATCCTGCCAATAAGGCAGCAAAAATGAATCCGATCGATGCGCTGCGTTACGAATAGAAACAGATCGAACCCTTTTCCAGCTGCTATTCTTTGTGCTATAATAAGTGAAAAAGGATGGGAGGCGATGGAAAATGATCCTGCTGCGCGCAAATCATGAACTCGAAGAAGTATTTAAGCGTCTGATACAGACGATGAAAATAAATGTAATATGGACCGGACTTTTCGCTGTAGTTGACAACTATCTGATCTTACAGGGAGAAGTGCGGTCTTTATTTTTTGATTTTGAAAACAGGCGGGTGGTCACAAATATCATTGACATTCCGGTGAACGAGGAAAATGTCGTTACCGTCGGAGAAAATCAGGTATTGCCGAATGTGTTAAATATGGTGCTTTACGCATTTGGAAAATGGGACACGTTGAGCGGGCTAAAGGTAGACAAAAACTATGCCGAGCTTGACGCGCTCTTTACCGGTATTTTGCAGGAGATCAATGTGACACCGGATTTTAACGAAAAAAACTACCGCTTTTACAAAAAGGGAATCCGGCTGACTTATGAGGATGTTATTGGCTTTGCGGTAGAGTATACACCGAAAAATGAGAGTGAGGAGCCGGTCGAAGAGGAAGAATCCCTGGGGCTGTGGCATAAGATCTGTTGGAAAAAAACGCTTGCTTCTTTCCGGCAGGTGGAAACGACGGCGGAGGAGCGGCTCAGCTCGCGTCCGGGGAATAATTTTTATCTGATCGGTTATCAGTGTCCGGTCTGTGCGGAGAAACTCCATATGGTCATATATCCGGTCGGTGAGGAGAACGTGATCGAGACGGAGGAGGGAAAAGTCCGCATTGCGAGAGCCTATACCTGCGATCAGTGCAACAGTTTTTATACGCCAAGACCGGAAAAACTGTTAGTCGAGGGTGATGTTTATGAGCTTTTGTTTGAGCGGGACAAAAAGGCGTATGAAGATTATCTGGAACTGCTCGGAAAGAATGGTGCCCGCACTTCCAATTACAAGTTCAACGAGTTTGTGGACAAAAAGAAAGAACCGGCGCACCAGCCGCAGGGCGATGGGAACGAAGCGCAGACCGGAAACACCGATCACACCGGAAACACCGAAAGCATGGAAAACATCGGAAACGTAAAAAATGCAGCGGATACAAAAAATACAAAAAGCGTAAAAAATATTGAAGATATACAAGATGAGAAAGATATAGAAAATATGCCAGACGCGGAATGCACAAGACTTGCGGCGCAGATCGAGGAGGGATTTTTCCCGCCGGAGTCCGTCAGACATTTTGAGGAAAAAGCAGGGAAGGTGATGCGGAAGCGTCTGAAAAAACAAAGAGAGACAGGCAGGGAATCAAAACATCCTGCCTCCGGGGGAAATGAATCTTTCCGCCCTTTGGATCCTGCCGGGTCATCCGGCCAGACGGTTTCACAGCAAAAAGCAGAACCGGCACAGACGGCGGCGCATCAAAAGCTGGTCGAAAAATATGATGCGCATATGAAAGTCCTGCCGCGTATGTCGGAGGCACAGTGTACGGCACTCACAAGACAGCTAAAAGAGGAAAGAGGACTTTCGCCGGAAGAAAAGCAACATTATCTCACACAGGTGACGGAAGCAAAAAAGGAGAGACATTTTTCACAGTTAAAAAAGAAAGCAGAGGAACCGGAACGGAAAAATTACGCCCAGATCTGCCGCGTGATGGAGGAGATCGAAAAAGAAGATCTTTCCCCGGAACAAAAAGAACAGCTGCTTGCGCCGCTTGCCGCATGCAGAAAGAAAAAGGCCAAAGAGGAAGTGGCACAGCTTGCGAAAGGGCTTTCCGGAAAACTGGACCGCAGACAGTACAAGGCGTTAAAAGAGCGAATGAAAAGTTACCCGGAAGTAGATATCACACCCTACACAAAAGTGTTTGACGAGGCATATGAAAAGGCGGAAAAACAGGAGATCGCGAATCTGGTAAACCGCTCACGGAAGATCAGCCGGGAAGATTATACCGATATTTTGAACCGTCTGGAAAAGCAGGATTTTGATCCGGTGCTCGTAAAACCATACGAAAATAAGATCCTGGAGAAGATAGGCGAACTGGATCAAAAGGCGTTGGATGCGCTGCTTCCTCCGAGCGATGCCTCTTTTTCGGATGCGGTCACAGCATATGAGACGATAGAAAACGGTGTCTTTTTGCCGGAGTTAAAAGCGGATGCATTAAAAATGCTGGATCGCCGCTTAAAGAAACTAAAAGCGGATGAGTGTGAACAGCTCGTATTAAAACTACAGGATATTTTCGCAGGAAAGATCAAAGAAAACGCCAGGATCCATTATTATCCGGCAAGAAAGATCCTGCTCGGGAATGCGGATGCAGTGGAAAAAGAACGTTTTGATACCGCACTTGCGATCTTTGCGGCAGATCGGAGCCGTTATGAGGAACCGATCGTGCTGTTTGATACATCAAAAGCCGGGGATGGCAGGGAAGGAGTGATCCTTTCGGCGGATCATATCTTTTACGGCAGCCGCTTTGATGCGGGAACGATCCCGATACGCGCCATTATCGCAGTGTCCGCCAAAAACGGTCTGCTAAACCGGGGCATTTATATTTCCCAGAAAAATGGTGCGAAGACCAGACTGCACTATGTGGTGGACAACGGTGAGGCAATGGCGTTTTCGGAATGCCTTGCGAAATTTATTGATTATCTGAAAGAAAAACCGGAATCCCGGTCAATCCCTTATCTTGCGAAGGAGCAGCATGAGGTGATCTGCTGTCTGCGCTGTGGTTATGTATACAAGGGCGGAAATGTATGCCCGAAATGCGGCTATAAGATCAATAATTAAATGTTTGGGCAGATTTGAGAAGCCAGACAGGAAAGTAATTTGAAATATGACGCTATTTGCTAAAAACACGTTTGAATTCGCTTGCTTTTTTCGCAAAAAAACATTGCAATTATGCAAGATTCTGGTATAATACATTGGAAATTAATTAAAAGAACGAAAAAATACGAAAAACGGAGATGATTAGATGAAGAAAAAAGTAGTATCATTATTAATGGTATCCGCTATGTTAATTTCTGTCATAAGTGGATGCGGTTCTTCTGCAGCAAGTCAGGAGAATGGTGACATGGAAACCTCCACAGAGGCAGGCAGAGAATCAGATTCATCTGATGACAGCGGTACAGTATCGCTTACTGTCTGGGGCGCAGAGGAAGATCAGGCACTGTTAAACGAGATCGTGGACAGTTTCAAGAAAGAATATGGCTCCCAGGCGCAGTTTGACATTACAGTAGCGGCACAGAGTGAGTCCGACTGTAAAGATGCCCTGCTCGGTGATCTGGAAGGCGGCGCGGATGTCTTTACCTTTGTTGACGATCAGCTGATGAGTCTGGTGGCTGCCGGGGCACTTGAACCGGTAGACAACGCCGATGAAATAAAAAAAGCAGATCTTGAGGAAGCTGTTTCCGCCTGTACCGTAAATGATACGCTTTACGCATATCCACTGACTGCGGATAACGGATACTTTATGTACTATGACAAATCCGTTTTTTCTGACGCGGATGTGGCATCCCTGGATCAGATGCTTTCCGTTGCTGCGGCAGCAAATAAAAAAGTAACGATGGATTGGTCTTCCGGCTGGTATCTGTATTCTTTCTTTGGAAATACAGGGCTTGAATTTGGTCTCAATGATGACGGAATTTCCAATTACTGCAACTGGAATGCGAATGATACCGCAATCAAGGGAGTTGATGTTGCGGGCGCGATGCTTGCGATCGCTGCGAATCCGGGATTTTTAAATACCACTGATGACGGATTCATCGCAGGCGTTCAGGACGGATCCGTAGCGGCAGGGATCAGTGGTGTCTGGAGTGCGCAGAATATTGAGGCGGCATGGGGCGCAAACTATGGAGCAGTCAAACTTCCTACTTATACCTGTGCGGGACAGCAGGTGCAGATGGCATCCTTTTCCGGATATAAGATGGTGGGTGTCAATGCCTATTCCAAGCATACAGACTGGGCATTAAAGCTTGCAGACTGGATTGCAAACGAACAGAATCAGGAACTGCGTTTTGCGGAAAGACAGCAGGGACCGGCAAATATAAATGTGGCAAATTCCGAGGCTGTAAAGAATTCTCCGGCGATCCAGGCGGTTCTCGCGCAGTCACAGTACGCAAGCTTACAGCGCATTGGTGGAAATTACTGGGATCCGGTACAGGAATTCGGTGCTGACATGGCAAACGGAAATCCTTCCGGTAAAGATTTACAGCTGACTTTAAATGATATGGTTGACGAGATCACTGCGTCAAATGCCAAATAAGGACAGGGGGAATCAGGATGAATACAAATGAAACGAAAAAGCAGAGTTACAGCCGTACAGGCAAAAAAACGAGTGTAAAAAGCCTGATCATGATACCGGTCATTTTACTTGGCGTGGTATCGATTCTGTCAAATATCATGGCGGTTTACAATATCAGAAATGTCAATAAAAAGGCATCTACGATCGCGAACGAGTGTATGGAGAACATGCTCCAGATCAATACGATCCAGGAGCAGACGCAGGTTATCTACCGGCAGGCACTTTCGCATATCATTGCGACGGATTTTGATACCATGATCAATGTTGTGGATTCCATCAAAACACAGGAAGCCGAACTGGATGATCTTTTAGACCAGTACGGAGATACGGTCATGGATGATGATAAGGCTGCTTACAATGAACTGATGGAAAATTACGCGCAGTTTAAACATGCGGTAGTCAATGTCGTTGCGTTCAGTGCAAACTCCAAGACAGCGGACGCGTATGCCTGCGCGAACGGTGATCTGGCTTCTTACGGAAATGCCATGCAGCAGAACATTGATACGATCACAGCAGATATTTCCACACAGGCAGATGCGGCAAAAACACAGCTTTCTACCGTATACGCAGCATCTCTGGTCACGAATACAGTTACGATCATCATCAGTATCGGCGCGATCCTGTTTGCGGTCATCAGTGTATTAAGAGGAATCGTAAAACCGATCACCTATACGGAGCGTGAGATCTCAGGAATCATCCGTGATATTGATAACAGAGAGGGTGATCTGACCAAGCGTGTCGAAATTGCAAATGCGCTTGAGATCGGCGCGCTCGGCGTGGGAATCAATACCTTTATGGAAAAATTACAGCACATTTTCCAGATCCTTACGAGCGATTCAGAAAAGATGGATGGCGTGGTAAACGAAGTACTTCAGAGTGTACATACTTCCAGTGACAGTGCATCCGATCTTTCCGCGCTGACCGAAGAATTATCGGCGACCATGGAAGAAGTATCCAGCAACGCGAATGTCATCAATGAAAATGTAGATAATGTAAGAAATGAAGTAAATGTGATCGCGGAAAAATCCAACGAACTTAATGCGTTCTCCAAAGAGATGAAAACGCATGCCGAGGAGATGGAAAGTTCCGCAAGAGCAAATATGGAAACAACCAGTGCCAAGATCAATGAGATCGTGGATATCCTGAATCAGGCGATCGAGGAGAGCAAGAGCGTCGATCAGGTCAATACACTTACAAACGATATTTTGAGTATTTCCAGTCAGACCAACCTGTTGTCCTTAAATGCTTCGATCGAGGCGGCAAGAGCCGGTGAAGCAGGAAAAGGATTTGCGGTTGTTGCCGGAGAGATCAGTCAGCTTGCTGATTCGAGCCGTGAGACTGCAAACCGAATCCAGGAGATCAATACCGTAGTTACCAATGCGGTACACAATCTCGCGGATCACGCGAACGACCTGGTTTCCTATATGAATGAGAGCATTCTTCCGGAATTTCAGAACTTTGTGGCATCCGGAAATCAGTACAGCGAAAACGCAACGCATATTGAGAGCGTTATGAATGAGTTCGCGCAGCAGACCGATCAGCTGCAGGGCGGTGCGGTCGAGATCGCAAATTCCATCCACACGATCACAAACGCGATCGAGGAAGGCGTTAAGGGAATTACCGGTGTTGCGGAAAGTACGCAGGTACTGGTTACCGATATGGAGAACATTTCAAAACGTATGGACGAGAACAAGCAGATTTCCGAAGAACTGCAGCAGGAAACAGCTATATTTACCAGAATTTAATGATTATGAGGCGCAATTCCGTGGGGTTGCGCCTTATTTTTTTGCGAAAAAACATTTACAGAATATCCGCGATAACGTATGATAGAAGAAAATACAGGCAGAAGGGGTAATGTGAAAATGAATTATGCGGTGGATGGCTCCGTGGTAAAATTTCTTGGCAGAACCTGTTCTTATAAGGGGATCCGCTGGTGCGGGCTTTCCGGAAGCGGTATCGCTTTTAAAGTGACAGGAACCTATGCGAGAATAAAGATCGTGGGGGACGATACGACTGCGGGCAGAGTGACGGAAGGCTGTGCGCGTATCGGGATTTATTTAAACGGAAAACGTGTGATCGACCGGGTCGTGACACAGCCGGAGGAAGTGATCACCGTTTTTGACGGAGAAAAGACGCAAAGCGCAGAGATCATGGTCATTAAATTGTCAGAATGCGCCATGAGCACCGTCGGTATTGCAGAGATCCAGACAGACGGCAAGCCGGATCCGCTGCCGGACAAGAAACGGAAGATCGAATTTATCGGGGATTCCATCACCTGTGGTTACGGGGTGGATTTAGAAGACCCGGAGACTGCGTTTCGCACGGACACAGAGGACGTGACAAGAGCATATGCGTACAAAACGGCGGCGGCACTGGATGCGGATTACAGTATGGTATCGTACAGTGGATACGGCATATTCAGCGGCTATACCGAATCGGGTGAGCCAAATAAAGCGGAACGGGTACCGCCTTACTATGAAAAGGTCGGCTTTTCCTATGCAAAACCGATGGGAGAACTGGAACTTTCGGACATTTCATGGGATTTTGGCGCGTTTTGTCCGGATCTTATCGTTGTAAACCTTGGAACAAACGATGATTCTTACTGCGCCGGGATCAAAGAGAGAGAAGAAGCATACAGCAGCGCATATGCAGAGTTTTTGGAGACGGTCCGAAAACACAATTCAAACGCACGCATTCTTGCGGTGCTCGGACTGATGGGCGAGCGTCTTTGTCCTGCCATGCAGGCGGCCGTTTCTCTTTATCAGGAAAAGACAGGAGATCAAAATATCGACACTTTCTGTCTGAAGGAACAGGCAGAGGATGATGGGCGCGTCAGCTCCTATCATCCGACCGAGCGCTCGCATGCCAAAGCAGCAGAAGCGCTGGTGGCAAAAATAAAGTCGGTGATGGAATGGACATAAAAGCAGCTTGAGGGAGGAGACGAAAATGCAGCATTTAATCAGATTTGATGACTACACAAAAGACGATGTATACGAGATCTTTCAGATCGCGGATGAGATCAAAGACGGAAAATATCAGAAGTTTTTAGAGGGAAAGACAGTGATCCTTTTCTTTCCGAATTCGAGTATCCGCACGCGTGTCGCGTTTGAAAAAGGAATCCATCTGCTCGGAGGACAGACGATATTGTTTCCTCCGGAAGCGCTTGATAAGCGGGAAAAACTTGAAGATGTGATCCGATACTTAAATAACTGGGCAGATGCAGCTGTGATCCGCCATAAAAATATCGCAATTATGGACGAGATCGCGCAGTATGCATCATTTCCGGTGATCAATGCCCTCACTGATGAGAATCATCCGTGCGAGATCCTTTCAGACCTGTATGCACTTTCCAAACTGCGCAATAATTTCTGTACGGATAAATTCCTGTTTGTGGGCGCAAAAGGAAATATCGGCGGCGCATGGCAGGAAGCCGCGCAGGTGATGGGCTTTGAACTTGCACAGTGCTGTCCGAAGGGCTATGAACTGGATGGCGTTGAGGTGATCCGGGATTTAAAAGAAGCTGTCCGGGGGCGGGATATCATCTGTACTGATTCCCTGACGCATGGAGAACTGCATGATTTTAAGAAATATCAGGTTACAACAGAGATCATGCAGCTTGCCAACGGAGGCGCCATGTTAAATCCGTGTCCACCGTTTTACCGTGGCGAGGAAGTTTCTGCGGAAGTCATGAAGAGTCCGTATTTTGTCGGATATGCGTTTAAAAGCCATTTGCTTGAGATCCATCAGGCGATTCTTATTTTTAATCTGCTTCATTCGTAAGTGTGGTTTATGCGATATGGCTAAGAGAACGAAGCAAATATAGACAACAAAAACGGACAGCGTCAGCGCGCTGTCCGTTTTTGCATTTACTTTTTCATGTCACAAGAGTAGTCCCTTCTTAAACCCATCTATCGGATAAATACTGATTTTTCCGATAGATATGCAATGATTTCCTAATTAACGTTTCCTAATTAACGATCTTGTAGTACGTTTTAGCGGTCATTTCATATACCAGCGCGTAGATCACTGCAAAAATTAGGATTGTTACGACGGTACAGAGCAAAAACAGCTGTATATTTGACATAGAAAGCAAGGCAAGAACCTGAACCATCATTTTAAACGCGAAAGCGATGTGTATGACAGCCATGATAAGCGGCAGGAAAAATACCTTTAACACCTGACTGTGGATGGTCTTTTTGATTTCCGCCTTTGAGAGACCGACTTTTTCCATCAGGATGAAACGTTCGCGGTCATCAAAACCTTCGGAAATCTGTTTGTAGTAGATAATAAGTACCGTTGCACCCAAAAACAGCGCGCCAAGGAAAATTCCGATGAAAAACAGCGTTCCATAAAGGGCGAAGAACGATTCTTTTGCTTCTTCCCGGCTTTCAATATCGATGCCGTCAACTGCGTTTAAGGTGTCAAACACAGTGGTGGAAAAATTGTGGATATTCTGCTTATCGCCGCTAAGATCCAGCTGGATATAGGTTGGGAGCGAAGCATCTTCTGCTTTTCCATTATAGCGGATGTCATAATCCAGAACCTGGTTGGCATCGGAAAATACGATGCAGGCGACATCCATAAAGCTGGTGTCGGAAGCGTCTATCACCGGTAGATCAGAGCATTCACCCGCGATCTTATACGCATCACCGCTCAAATTTAAAGTTTTTGCCGAGAAATCACGATTTGAAGAAGAAAAAAGGATCTCGTTTGCGGCAAGGGAAACGTTGTTTCCGGTCATCTGATTGTAGTCCTCAAGTGGAAATAGATACAGAGCACAGCAGTCGGACATTTTTTCATTGGAGAAGTCAATGTTTCCTAACTTCAGTTTACTTCCGGTCGGATCTTCCTTTTTTGAAAGGAGGAAAACCCGATGGAACGTGTTCTCCTTTTCGGTGGTCACATCATATGCCGCAAAGTTTGTACTTAATACCTCATCGATCGTATTCAGATTCTCAGGAGTCAGGTTTTCCAGTGTAATGGAGATATCAGCAGGATATCTCGTCTTTAAAATATCCTCCATACCCCAGTAAGTAGAGATCGTGGTGGACAGGATCAAAAGTACAGCGGTGCTTAAAATGCAGATACTGGCAAGTCCGACTGCGTTCTGTTTCATGCGGTAGATCAAGGATGAAACAGAAATAAAGTGTTCGGTCTTATAATAATAATTTTTGTTGCGTTTTAAAGCGTTTAAAAGCGCGATGCTTCCGGTGGTAAAAAGCAGATACGTTCCGCAAATTACGAGTAAAATCGCAAAAAAGAATAAATTAATTGCGGAAAACGGGTCATCTGTGGTTACTGCGATAAAATATCCGGATGCCAGACAAAGGACGCCGAGGATCATAGAAAAAAGTTTTGCTTTTGGCTCCTTCTCTCCTTTCTTTTCCGCTGAGAGCAGTTCCACCGGTTTTGCAAGCCGGATCTCAAGGAGATTATAAAGCAGCATAAAAATGAAAATACCGGCAAACAATAAAGCGGTATTAACCAGCGCGCTAAAATGAAACTGACAGGTCATACGCACATTAAACTGTAAAATACGAAGCAGCAACAAAAACATGAGCTTATTTAAGAGCAGACCGATACCAAGACCGCATAAAAGGCAGATCCCAAAGGTCAACAGTGTCTCATAGGCCATCATGTATGCGAGGTGCTTCTTTTCCATGCCGAGGATATTGTAAAGCCCAATCTCCTTTTTCCGCCGTTTCATCAGGAAACTGTTGGTATAAAACAGTAAGATGACAGAGAAAATACCAATGACGATCGCACCGAAATGCAGAATGGCGATCAAAGTCGCACCGCCCCGGATCGTGAGCAGACCGTCATTTTTCCCGAAAGAATCCAGAATGAAGAACATGGCGATCGCAAAGATGCAGGTAAGCATATAAGGGATATACGTCTGGCTGTTCTTCTTTAAGTTTGTAGCTGCTAACTTCGGAAAGTAGGATCTATTCATGTCTCTCACCACCTGTCGCAAGGATTGTCAGCGTATCGGAAATCTTCTGATACATCTTTTCGGTGGTCATATCGCCACGATAGATCTGATGATAAACAACGCCGTCCTTGATAAAAAGCACGCGGCTTGCGTGGCTTGCGGCTTTGGTACTGTGCGTGACCATGACGATCGTCTGTCCGTCTTCGTTTACGGTGTTAAATAAGGATAAAAGTTCATCCGTGGACTTTGAATCAAGCGCGCCGGTCGGCTCATCCGCGAGGATCAGTGCCGGGTTGGTGATCAGGGCACGCGCTGCCGCTGCTCTCTGCTTCTGCCCACCGGATACTTCATATGGATATTTATCTAACAGCTGTTCAATGCCGAGTTTTTTCGCAAGCGGTATCAGTTTCGCTTCCATGGTCTTATAGTTTTCACCGGATAACACAAGCGGGAGAAAAATATTATCCCGCAGGGAAAAGGTGTCAAGCAGGTTAAAATCCTGAAATACAAAGCCAAGATTTTTCCGGCGGAACGCGGAAATCTCTTTTTCCTTCATGGACACCAGGTTAATTCCGTTTAAGCGCACTTCCCCGCTGGTCGGCCGGTCAAGTGCCGCAAGGATGTTTAACAGTGTGGTTTTGCCGGAACCGGATTCCCCCATGATCGCGATATATTCTCCGCTTTCAACGGAAAAATTTACGCCTTTTAATGCCTCGACCGTGTTTTCACCCAGCCGCGACGTATATGTTTTCTTAACGTTACTTACTTCTAATAATGACAATTTTGTTTCCTCCATCTCGTTTTGATAGTTACAGTATAAAAGAAAGAAAACGGTGTTGCCATTTCATTGGCTTACATTTGCGCCTTTCTGTCTTACATTTTTGTAAGGTTTGGTATTTTTTAATCTGCAGTCAGGTGATACTGGGAAAAATCGAGGAAAGCCTTTGTGCCCTCTCCCGGAGTGGAAGTAATCGAGATTCCGAAAGAAAGGTTTGTAAGGATTCTTTTGCAGAGATAGAGTCCGATCCCGCTTGCGCGTTTATCGAGTCTTCCGTTAAATCCGGTGTAACCTTTTTCAAAGATCCGTGGAAGGTCTTCCGGGTTGATCCCGATCCCGCTGTCTTCGATCACCAGCGTATTTTCCTGATCTTCGTCCATATAGATTCGGATGAATCCCTTTTTGGTGTATTTTAACGCGTTGGACAGGATCTGCTCAAATACAAAGGAAAGCCATTTCTCATCGGTAGTGATCTGACGACAGACCGGCTCGTATTGCAGGGAAATCTTTTTCCGGATAAAAACAGGCGCAAATTTGCGAATGACACCGCGCAGAATATCATCCAGCTCACAGGAAACAAAGCGGTAATCCGTGGAGGAACTGCCGAGACGCAGAAACTGTAATGCCATTTCCACATACTGTTCGATCGAAAAAAGCTCTGCGGCGAGTTCTTTTGTTTCCGGGATACCGGATGCATCGTCGGACTGTAAAAGCAGGCGCATTGCGGCGATCGGGGTCTTGATCTGATGCGCCCACAGTGTGTAGTAATCGATGGTTTCCTTCCACTCTTCTTCTTTTTTTGTGATAAAATGCTGTTTTTCGTTAAAAAGAAGCGTGATCAGGTCGATGTAATCCTGTTCAACGGGATCCTTGGGTTCCGGAAGCGCGTCAAGGTTATATAAGACCGATTTTTGCATCTGCTTTAATGTCTGATGTTTCTTGCAGAAACGTGCATATGACAAAAGAAAGCCGATCAGAAGACAGACCAGGGCAAGAATGGAGGCATATCCGGTCGCGTACAGTGGCATATCATACAGCATCGGTACTAGGAAAAAGATACCGGTAACGATGAGCCACAGCAGCAAAGTTGTTCTTTTGGATTTCAAAAACAGATAAAATGTTTTCATGACTGGATCAGATACCCCATTCCTTTTTTTGTGATAATGAAATTCTCAAGACCGATATCTTCGAGTTTCCGCCGCAGTCTCGCAATATTGACCGTCAGCGTATTCTCATCGACGTAACTGTCATTTTCCCAGAGTGCGGTCATAAGCTCGTCTCTCGAGATCGTTTTGCCGCTGTGCTCCATTAACGTCTGCAAAATGCGGAAATCATTTTTTGTCAGTTCTAAGCGTGTTCCCTGATAGGAAAAAGATGCGTCCCGCAGATTTAAGATCGCATCCCCGCATGCAATCAGATTGCTCTCGGTGGAAAAATCATAGGTACGCCTTAAGATCGCCTGGATCTTTGCGGTCAGCACCGAAAAGTCAAATGGTTTTGCAACAAAATCATCTGCGCCCAGGTTCATCGCCATAACGATGTTCATATTATCTGCCGCGGAGGACAGAAAAAGGATCGGCACTTTGGAAAGATTACGGATTTCCCTGCACCAGTAAAAGCCGTCAAAAAACGGCAGGGAAATGTCAAGAAGGACAAGCTCAGGTGAAAACGCAAGAAATGTATCCAGAACTTTTGAAAAGTCCTGGACACATTTGGTTTCATAGCCCCAGCAGGTAAGTTGTTTTTCAACGGAGGATGCGATCGTTTCATCGTCCTCCACGATCAGTATTTTGTAAGTTTTCATTTTTTGCTCCTGCTCTTTTGTATTTTAAATATAATTGATCTCAAGACTGCCAAAGTTTACATCGCCGTTTATATGGATCTTCGGCGCGTCAGGCGATGGACTGCGCATTCCCTTTTCCTCCACATTTCCAAAAGCGGTGTCTACATTTAAGATCGTGTTCCATTCGCGTGGAATATAAAGGATCGTAGTGCCAAACGAAGTCTCGGTGTGGATGAGAAGGTCTTCGTGTTCCGGTCTTGCCTGATCGAAATAGACTTTTAAGGCACCAAAGCTTGCGGAGAGGTCTGCGCGTTCAAAGTGAATGCTGTTGATATATTTGATCACAGATTGAAACGTCACTTCCGTCTGGACATAACTGCCATTTTCCTGTTCGCCGGCTGACTGTGTGTATGCAGTGCTTTCATTATTATAAGATCCGGAAAATGCATGTTTGTTTTCCCAGTGCTTTTTCGGGAACAAAAAGGAAAGACCGATGCTGCCAAAAAGCGCGATCCAGAGTACCGGCCATGGCGTCAGATTCGTGATATGCAGTGGTTTGGCAAACAGAATGCACAAAAACGCGATCGGGAATAAAATGCCGGCGAAATTTTTATGCGGAATGCTTTGGATCAGCAGCGCAATTAACGCGGCGGCAAGTACAAGCTTAAAAATGTTGATCCCCGGAAAATATCCGAGCTCTGTGATCAGGATGCAGGCGGCGATCACAAGAAAGACCACGCCCCAGAAAATATTTCTTTTTTTCATCGTTTTAACCTCTTTTCTTCTAATCTCTGTTTTAACTGTTTATAGTAATTTCTTGACACATACACCTGTTTATGCGTTCCCTCAAACCAGACCTCGCTGGAGGCGGTAAGGTTCTTTTTAATGGATAAAACATGACTGACATTTAATATTGTCGATTTCGATACCCGGATAAAAAAACCGGGAAGCAGTTCCTCCAGTTCATACAGGCGATATTTTGTCTGATAAACATCTTTCTTTGTGTGGGCAAAGACCTGGTTATCTTCCGTTTCAAAAAACAGGATACTGTCCAGCGGAAGATAAAATTCCGTATCACCTTTGTAAAATATGAAATTTGTGTCTGAAATGCACAGATCATTCAGTGCATGTTCCATTTTGAGGATGGAATCACTGATCTTTCCGCAGCGGATGATCACTTCATCCTCTGTGATGGATGGATCCGTCTCTATTCGTATCTTCATGTTTTCATCTCCATGTACCTATTATCCGAAAAAAACAGCCGCTTGTAAATAGGAGAACAGTAAGAGGTTACTTTTTCGCACTAAGATGTAAAAATCGATCTTTTTCTTTACATAAATGACGTCATATGTTATATTCAAACCATAAAAACACAATTTCTCCTCACTACTTTATCTCAACCACAACACAACAAACGAACAACGCTACCAAACATAAACAAGCAGAAAGGAAACACATGCGCGAACCAAGTATCTACTTCTCTCCCACCTTTTATCCACAAATATGGCAGGATTTCTCCCGTTCTTTCAAATCGAAAGGTGCAAAATCCGACTATTTTATGCTCTGCTGCGATATCTGTGACTTTGCCGGGAAGGATTTCCTCGCGCTGACGGATGATGACACGCAGGCTTACTTTGATCTTCTGCTCTCCCGCCAGATGAACGGAAAACTATCCTTAGATACCATCAATGTCAAATTTTACCGTCTACACTCTCTCTCGAAATATATCAGCTTAAATCAGGAAAAATATAAGATTACCTACTTAAATCCGTTTTCCTATGTAACGATCCCGCAGATCAGTGAATATATTGATATTTCCCATGTTCCGACGATCGCGCAGATGGATCGGATCCTCTCCCAGGCAAAGGCGGATCGGCGGCTTTTTTTCATTGTCAGCCTGATCGTCCGCTGTGGTTTCACGGTTGGCGAGATCTGTTCCATGCGTTCTGACGCCTTCATTCAGGATGCCGCCGGAAATTACGCCGTTCGCATTACTTACCGGAACAAATCACGTTTCGTAAAGCTGCCGCTTGACATGGTAGCCCTGCTAAATGATTATATTTCCGCAACAGCGACAGACAGCCCCAGCCTTTTTTCCAATAACCGTGGAAATCCCATGCGTCCAAGAGATCTTGAACGGCTTTATGCTGCAACGATCGTTTTTGATGAAACACTTCCTAAATTTACATTAAGCGATCTCAGAAACGGTGCCGCTGCCTACATGCTGCAAAGCGGCGCTTCCGGAAAAATGGTTGCCGACTATATCGGTATCCATCCGGGCTGGATGCACCGCTACGATAAGGTCTTAAAGGAACTTCAGGTTTCCGCTGTAGACTACACGAACATAAAAATCGTCTCTTCTCCGGATTAATTTCCACTCAATCTATCTATTTTTTCGATTATATATCTTTTATTGTCTGACGAATGACGTTTTTCTGTTCCACCAGAAATATATTTGCATGCTTTTCCTGCATAATCAAAGCAAAAAAAGAACCGATAAGCATTTTTCTCGTTACTTATCGATTCCTCTTCTTTCTTTTTTTATTTATTTTCTGCTATCCAGCTCTGGTAAAGTTCCATACGCTCTTTCGGTATATAGATACTTTCAAGTGTCTTTTCTGTCATTCCCTGATCCGCAATGTACTGTAAAAATTCCTGATACTCTTCTTTTTTCTTAATGCGATTCCAGGTTCGTTCTGCAAGACTTCCGGTCGCTTTTTCCCTTTCATATTCCGCCAGTATCTCATCCGCTTTCTTCGCGTTCTCTTCACTGCCATCTATGACATGAATCACGTCTTCCGAATACCCTTCTTCAATCGCCTTCTTCATCCAGCCGACAAAATTCTTGATCTCCTTCTGCTTCTTTGACAGATCATATGCTTTCTTTACACGTTCGACATCATAATCCGCTGCCTTTAGAAATGCTTTCAGATCCTTAGAAGAAACCCGGACATCAATGTAATCCATGATCTCTTCAAACCGCTCATTGTAATCATCCGGCCGCTTCGCGGAATCTACCACACTGTTTCCATTCTTTAAAAGGATCTCATTTTCCTTTTCTGTCTTTGCCTCAATCTCATTATAGTTGACATTCTTCTTGATAAAAAAGGTAATGCCTACGACCTTTCCTCCGCGCCCGGACCGGATCGGTTCATAATCGATCTCCAGATCACTTTTTTCATTGATCTGGCGCTTCGCCACATCTAACACATTTACCCGGAAATCATACCATTTATCAAAATGTTTTTCCTTCGCAACCGAGTTTACAATATAGTCAAAATCCGGATTCGGCCGGTCAAGTTCTTTCTGAACCCTCTCTTCCTGCGTATTGACACAGCCGATCGCCAGTTTCAATTCCGATAAATTATAGTCGATCTGCAACGGCGTGTTATCCTTGTCCACCCGGTATGCCTGCGTCTTTAAGAGCTCATAGATTCGGTATGCGTAATTCGATGTGAAATCAACCAGGATTCCCATGTTCATCGTAGTAAAGTTGCTTTTCAAATCATCCAGATAATTGTTCATCTCCGGCGTGAAATTCACCGTGAACTTCCCGTTCTCAAATTCCGCGGTATGTATGATGTTGATGAACTTAAAGGAATGCTGCTCTTTATCCTCAATAAACATCGTCCGCCCGGTCATTGCCTTCGCGACAGACTTCAACTGTGTATAAAAACTTCCGTCATCCCGTCCCATCACTTTTTTTATCTCTGATGTGGTAAACGTGATCGTCGGCCGGCCAAACTCATCTCGTTTTGCCCTTTTCAATGCCAGAACCATAATCTTATTTTCTGTCAGTGTTGACTTGTATTTTGCAGAAATTAAGGTATTGGATCTGGTAATCTCTTCATGTTTGTAGATTTCTCTTGCCTCATTCGACATGTGTATCTCTCTGCCTTTCCCCAAAAAACAGCCTTTTTCATTTACTATTTTGAATTATAACGGAGTTAAATGGAGAAGTCAATCACTTTTTCCATATTTCTCCGTAGTTACATTCCACATTACTCCTTTATATCGCTCCATATTTCTCTTTCTATACTCTTTATTTCTCCGTAGTTTGGCTGTTTCAACGTCCAAAAACCGCAGGATTTCCGCGATATTTCCCCGACATCCAGACACCGTTTTGGAAGATGCTTTCTACTGAGTAATTCACGTTTACAATTCATTTTCACTCCTTTTTTTCAGTTATAAACTCTATTTTTTCTTCATTTAACTCCTTTTTGTCTCTATCTTTCGTTTTTCTACTTGTTTTTCGGAGTAACTGGTTCGATAGTCGCTCCATATTCCTCGTAAAATACTCCTTCTACTCCATTTTTTCGTTTATAATACATGCTATTTTACGTTATTACTCTATTTTTTCTCTACTATCTTCCTTTTTTACAGTAGTAATGTGGAGTGTTTCAACTTTGACTCCTTTTTTCTCGTTATTTCACTCCAAATTTCTCGTCAAAAAAAATCTGACTCTTTTTTTTCAGCTTCTTTCTTATTTCTAAACCGTTTCTTTCTATATATAACTGTTATTTTGGAGTAACAAACCGTCAAATTGGTACTTTCTCCTTTCTTTCCGTCTCTTTTCCCAAACAGGCAGTTTCTTTTTTCAATTTTTCAGCACTTTGAAACCGGTCAGATTCCGATTTTCCGCTTTCTTATTATCCTTTTTCCATTTTCTTTCTCTTTTTGTTCGTCTTCTTTTTCCGAAAAAGAGTTTACTTTAACCGGAACCCCTCATGTTTAGCGGCTTTCGAGGATCTTAATATAAATAATTAATATGTTGTTTTTAA